>Ga0209208_10005904_pt1 | contig 16966 bp, 13 predicted proteins | sample S1TSphfallax_3_FD_187694 | JGI IMG/M metagenome (GOLD analysis project Ga0209208, IMG submission 187694) | Host-associated microbial communities from peat moss isolated from Minnesota, USA - S1T2_Fd - Sphagnum fallax MG (SPAdes) (version 2) | ecosystem: Host-associated > Plants > Peat moss >...
AGAAAACGGGGTTCGGGAGAACGGGCGGCCAGACAGGGCAGGGTCGGGCAGCGCCGGGCAGGGGGGCAGGGGGCAGGGCAGGGCGGGCCGGGGGGCAGGGGGCAGGGCAGGGGCACCCACGGGGGACTTCACAGTGGCCTTCGGCCACAGGCACCCACTAGTATATATGTAAACAAGGATGGAAATCCATCCACAAAAGTACACGCCATGTTTAAGCAAATGTAAAACACACGCAACTACAACCAAGACAATCACAACAGTAGGAATGAAGTGGAAGACGTAATGCTAAATGGGCATCATCCTCTCTTACAAATCAGAGGATCCTAGAGGAACTTGTAGTCAAGTTAAAACAAACTAGATTGGTTGTATTTATAATGTCAGTAAATGCAATAGAGAAACTTGAAAACTTGCATAGGATGAATAAGTGAAATAGGCATATTGTAATAGGTGGAAGAGAGCAGTTACATCGAAGGCTATAAGCAGCCCTATTTAATTTAGGCCATATATGTTAATTTGATGATGATTTGTGTAGTTCAAACTTTGGTGTAAACTATAAAAATTGTGTGAAATGCTATGGTACGATTCTACCAGGACGAAATCTCATTGAAGACATCAGATGAAGCAAACAGTAAGTAAAAGCACACTGTGAGCAAGTTCTAAACAACATCTAATTACTGGATGCAAAATTAAAAACCATCAAGCACTAGAAATGACAAGAAATACTCATCCCAAAAAAAATAAAAATTGGGAGAGAAAATATTAAATAGCAGAATCATATATGTATACAAATCAGAACACATATTGAGCTAATATGTTGCACATATACTAATATTTATCATTAAACAAATACAACACAAACATTTTACACACAATCTGATTACAACAGGTATGGATGGAGAACATGATGATGTGCATTTGAACATAACTCAACTACTTCCTTGAGTTCATCCATTATCTCACTTCCTTGGGTTCATCCATTGTCATATTTCTTGAGATTCATCCATTGTCCAATTTCCTTTCGAAATTAGGTCATTTGTACTTTTTGAGTTCACTCATCATACATTTTTCAAACCATCCATTGTCCCATTTCCTCAAGGAAGTTGGCCCCAACTTCCCCCAAATTCCTCAAGGCTGGAGTTGGGCCAACTTCAATTCTCACCGTAACATCTCCACATTTCCTCAAGGAAGCATTATGAAATTCACTTTGTTCATGGAGTCCAGGGAATTTTCCCAGTTCATCAATTGTCCCACTTTCAACTAAAATCTCTCAAGTGCATCTGGATTGTCCCACTTCGCAAGGAAGTTGCCTAGTTTTAAGGTTCATAGTTCATCTGTGCATATATTTCTCAAGCTTCCAAATTTCTAAAGCATTTTCCACAACCTGCATGCAAAGAAACTGATTACTAATGAAAATAAATTCAATAATGAAATGATTTCCATCACATAGGAGCTTTAATACTCTGACTTAGACATTCAATCTCAAATCGCATGACCATTATTCAAAGATTTTAAAGTTCAAGCATAACTTTATAGTTTGACCATAAAATATGGTACAAGTGAAAATGTTGAAGAAAACTTTCTTGTTGGCCTTTATTTGGGGTCATTGAAACTTGGGTAGTTTTTGTATTCAATATTGACCTACATTCAATTTGTTGTTGGCCTTGCCTTGGTAGGCAAGGATATTGTGTTTAGATTCACTATAGAATATAGTAGCTAAAGGGATTTTGGCCCCTACGTAATAGGTCTACTTCTATATGAGGATTTTTTAAAGCTGATATTTTGGCTTGTGTTGAAACTTGAGATTAATCATAGAGTTATAATAGGGGATTTTTTGAAGATTATATATTTTTGCATTTTAGTTTCCATAATTTTTCTTTTGCTTTAATATACTTTTTAATGTAAATGGCAAGGCCACAGTGTGACACACCCCTTGTTGCATATGTTTAGTGATTGCTAGTTTTTCAACTCTACTTCTGTGTGCTGATAATTATCTGACACTAAATATTCCCATGGGAAGACCTTATTATCATGAAAAAATGGTTTTTGATTATGTAAAGTCAGCTAGCATTAAAGGTCTCAATAATTTGCATTGATGGTTGATCTATAGATCTTTCCAAATGAATTTGGTACAATTATGGATAGTAATAAAATGAATGCATGGAATTCAAACAAACCTTGAAAATATAAAAATATTGGGTTGTTTCATATGGAATGAAAATACCCACCTCAACGAGGTATAAATGGATGTTCAAGCATTTTGTAAAGGCCATAACCATTAGACTTTTTCTTTTATTTAGGATCCAATTCATACATTTGAAATATGATTAATTTATTATGGATACCCAAGGAAAGTTTTGTGATGTTTGCCTAATAGGTAGTGAAAATGTTGGTGATTTCCTCAAAATATCCATATCTTAGTTTTAAAGAAAATGTCTGATCAGGTATTGGGCCTAATGTGTTTGCTCTGAAATGATTTTACAAAGCAATTATACACACCATTGTTAATCCTGTTGAGTATGGACAATTTCAAATATTCCAAAAGCTAGCCCAAAGTCACTTACTGTAGATTTGAAAGCAAAATTTCACCCAATGGGATTGAAAATATTGGCTTTACATGTTATGTCAATAAGATGAAATGGAAGTCCAAGAGTATTTAGGAACAAATATGGCAATGCATAACATTGTCTTATATGATGTCAATGTGCTTGGACTAAACAAATTCAACAAATAACAAATTGATTGAGCTTTTTTTTTGTAGGAAAAAACATGTCAACCACTATTTTAATAAACATATTTGTTTTAATTGAATGTGCAAAATCACCTATTGTTTCCATACCATATTGATAATTGGCCACTTCCAGTTCCTCAAAAGAAGTTAAAAGTACATATGGAGGACACAAGATTGATCAACATTATCCCAAAAAATACTTTTGGTTAGTATGAAGTTGCATGTGTCTATTTTTGCATCCATAATCAATGACAATAATTATATCGCTTCATCATTTAGTTGTGTATTATACATATTTTGGGACCAAAATACATATGTTTAGAACATTACATATTTGATGCATCATCATCATTTCCATTTTGAAATTTTATTGTCATTATTTTTTGTATGGATTAGTTTCATAAATTGCAACAGAAATTCTTTCAACCTTGCATTAAAATTGGAGATTTTATGTTTACCTTTTGGTCCCAAAACATATATATTTGTGTCAGATTATTTTAATCAAACCAAGGAACCAAGAAATATTTGAAAACTCAACCAATGCATGGGAGTGAAACAGAAAGTCTTTATATAAGGTAATTTGAATATATGCACAATCTTTTTCCATTCGATAAACAATTTGCAAACCTTTCTTGATTGTGATTTTGCTTTTCACATTGAGTTGTTCTTTTGCTTGGATGCTTTGCAGTTTACTCATGTTACTCCCCAATTGTGTGGACATAGTAATTGTGTTTTGTGCTTTCATCTCTTGGGCTTCTTATTGTGATTTAACATGGATATATCATGCCCTATTCTCTTTTTAATTTCAATCCCATGTTCTTCTTATGCATGGATGTGCACACTTGAACTTTGATTTAATGTTGTTCTTTTGCCCATAACATAATGGTTTATGATTTGCACAATGGGCATGTAAATTTTGGACTACGGTTAGGTCAGGTAGACCCAAGAAGACCTGTCCATTGTGTAGGGGGACTAAAAAGAGGTAGAAAAGGCCACAATGAAAACCATTACCTACATATATGTTCCAATCACCTGCAGAAAAAACCAAGAACAATTTGTATCAAAATCGTGAACCCTTCTTCCTTCACACACCTTGTATATGCATGCCAAGTATAGTAAAAATCTTGGTGGAGATTTCCTTCATTGTTTGGGGGACCTCCCTACTGTAATCTCCCACACCAGGCTGACATGGGGAGGTTTCTTGTTACCCCCTCATACAGAACTTGGCTACACACACCACTTTGGACATTTCCAAAATTCTTGCAATGTATTCTGCTCTTGCTCAAAGTTTGATATAGCTCAGAATTATGGTAGTCTACACACACTGTGCCTGTACATCCTGTTAATTAAGGACTATGCATCATGTTAGTTTGACAACTCCCTCTTGGCTCTTGAAAACATGTGGAAATTGTAAGATGTTACAAGCCAGATTCACAGTAGAGTGAATTAGCAATCTATCTGAGAGTAGAGACACAGTCTTACTCCCAGTCTGGTTCTGAAATGTAAGTTCAGCAAGCCTCAAGGGCTTGGCAACTGCTGTATGTGACCTTGTAACAACTGGTTTCGTGCATTCTTAAGAAAAATTTCCTGGTAAATATGAGGCCTTTGTTGTAGTTGAAATTCAGCCAGGCAAGACACCAACCCAATCTGCAAAACCAGCCACAGTAAGATAAACCACAAAGTTTGACAAACACCTCCCTTCCCTTTTTCCTCATTCCAATTCAGAAAGCAGCTGGCAATTACAAAGAATGACTCCAATTCTTTGCATTCCTTGTCTGAGTGGATAGTTTGAACTTCTGCAAAACCAACTTTACATCAGCCTTTGAGCCCTCACAACAAAATCTACCATGATCAATGTGGGTTTTACCAAACTCCTGATGAAAAGACTTGTTGTACCCTTCATATCACAAGATGAGCTTGCATCCTAGGTAGATTTTAAAACTTGATTGCTTAAAGCTAATCTCACCAGCATAAACATAACAAAGGATGGCAAAGGGTGGCAGTGTGGAGAATAGAATGAAGTCATAGGAGTCAAAAGAACAACAGCAGAAAGAAAATAGGGAAACTATTGGTACAGGATGAAAATAAAACAGGTAAGAGATTTGTTGGGCCGAACAAACAGACTCTGAACTAGACAGTACTGAAGACTGCTTGGCATGCCCTTGTGGCTGTAGAAGATCCTAGCCCCAAATCCAACAGAAGTTGAATTACAGACCTCCTGAAGGTTTTCTTAATCCCAAGGAAATCTGAAAGCATTTGGTACAACAGTTGTATCTTCATTCCCCCTCTTTGGAAGCAAAGAGCTGAAAGGGCTTGATGAAGTTGCAGAGAAATCTCCACAACAACAATTATAGTTAACACGACAATGAGTGCAGTCATAACCTCATGAGAGTCGTTCACAAAGTGACAGACCATCACCTTCATCACAAAAAGCAGTGACAAGCTGCCATGACTACCCACTGAGTTCATCAGCTCCCAACAGTGGGTGTAGATAAGCATGTAATAATCTTCCCAAAAACTTGGGCAAACCATTATACACAATCTGCGTCCTGAGTTTCTGTTGCCTTTCTGGAAGCAATGGGAAGACTCAGACATGATGTTGGCTAGCACTCAAGAGACATCGCTAATCAAAAAAGTCAACAGTATCCTCATTCAAGCTGCAACAAGCTTCTGAAGGAAAGAGCTTTTATTTCATTTTAGCATGTCCCTGTATATGCAAGCATCTATGGCTGAAAGACATAGAGGCCTATATATAGGGTAGTGGTTGGGCCTCCTGCACCCTGAACATATCCTTTAAGCACACCACTGGTGACTACTTGGCAAAGAGCTGAAAGAAGATTATATTCTGCAGACTCTGTATCTGCAGAAATGATTGACCAATGAAGTATGTCAACCAATGAGCAAAAACATTCATATCATAGAACACTGAATTATAGATCACATGCAGAGTCTTTTTATTCTACTGATCAGCATTGAATACAATCAATCTTAGTGGTACATAAATCAAGAAAATATAATCTGCAAAACAATATTTCCTATGTTTTGCATACAAAATAACAACATCCTAATAGTAAGTTTTCCCTATGTCAAAACATCCTGTAGACAGAAAGGACAACAGTGCAATGCCACACTTGTCTAGGGTGTGCCTTGAGACCAATCTCTGCACATCCAATGCCAATTGACACAACAGGCTTCAGAAAAGGATGTGTCAGTCATGCCTGGAAAAATTATCATGCAGTGCAACAACCCTTTTTGTTACTGTTCAGTACTTCATCGCTATGATTGGGGAGGCTGATTTTTGTGCCTGACGGCACTGCAGACTTCCCATTTGCTAAACTTTCATCAGCGAGGAGTGATTTCTTACTGACCAATCTGTACACTTCCGACAACACACTTAAAAAGGCAGACTCAACATTTGTTGAATCTAGAGCCGAGGTTTCAAGAAAAAACAACCCGTGTTTCTCTGCAAACTCCTTTGCTTCCTCTGTCAGAACCTGGCGTAAATTGCTCAGGTCTGACTTGTTTCCAACCAACATAATAGTAATGTTGGTGTCCGAATGTGACTTCAGCTCCTCAAGCCACCTTTGTGTATGTTCAAACGAGACTCGCTTGGTGATGTCATATACCAGCATGGCACCAACAGCCCCTCTGTAGTATGCAGCTGTGACAGCCCTGTACCTACAACAAATCCAAAACAAAAACCAAAACAGACATAAAAATTGCTTTCTTGAACACCTAGCTAGTAGGCATACAAACAAATTGGCAACAGAGAGCACATGCAATCTTGCACAACAAACATCAAACATCACATCAAACATTAATCATAAATCATCTGCCTGACATTACCCTAAACATACACACAAGCTCACCTCTTGACCTAAAGAGCTAATTTTGAATAAAACCCTAACAGGCTGCACTCCCCTAGAAATGCAGACTTGTAAGACTATTGGCTACCTGTTCTTCTCCTCAGGCCTTGGTTTAGACATGAATAGGTATCATGAATATCCCAGAAAAAGATTGACATTGGTTAAGGAATCTGGAAAGTGAAAAAAGTACTGAACTGAGGAGGTCTGCTAATAATTGCTAGAGATCAAGAGGTTCCTCTCTTGCTTTGATTTTATTTTTTTAATACCTTTCTTGACCAGCAGTATCCCAGATCTGAGCTTTGATGGTCTTGTGATCAACAGTGACTGTGCGAGTCTGGAATTCCACTCCTATGGTTGCTTTCGACTCCAAGCAGAACTCATTTCTTGAGAATCTGGCGAGCAGCTGCGACTTCCCCACTGCTGAATCTCCAATCAGCACGATCTTGAACACATAGTCTATCGTATTCTCGTACTCGCCATACGCAGCCATCATCGGTAGTAGTGGAATCGTCGATCTAAAAAGGCCCCCTAATCTTCGAAAAGCAAACAGAATTGAACCAATCCTAAAAGGGAAACTAAGAATTTTGTTGAAAAAATCAGAATCCAAGCTCCTTTCCCTGGACAAAATCCTCTGAGCGCCGAGTAGGTTGGAAAACCAGAACCAAAATTTCTCTCCGTCCGTGAGGTCGACGCACCAAAATAATTGCGCAAATTCCGCCTCGAATACGAAGGTGAAGACGTTACCCGCATCAGATCTCCTCCTCTCTTACCGTCAAAATAAAGAGACAGACCTGAACAAAAATACAAACAGATGGTAAATCTCCGGAAAGAGGAGGACGACAACAACAGCAACAATGATCCTCTTCCTTTGGGTTCGTCTTCTACAGATCGGAGATGGACCTATAACAATTATCGTGCACATTCTTGCCCGTGCGACGATGACAATTGTCGCGCACACTCTTGCACGTCTTCGGACTCCCCAAGCTCAAGTTACGGACCTCGTTTTAGGTTAGGGTTTAGCTTCGGAGCCCAGACAAATTTGATCACTTATTGTCCTTTTTAAAGTTAGGGTTTAGCTTTGGAGCTCACGTAAATTTGACCTCTTTTTGTCCTTGTTTTAGGATAGGATTTAGCTTTGGAGCCCAAGAAAATTTGATCCGTTCCTACCCTTGTTTTAGGTTAGGGTTAGTTTCAAAGCCTAGGTAAATTTGAACTCTTACTTTCCTTGTTTATGTTTACGGTTTAGCTTTGGACCTAGGCAAATTTGATCCCTTCTTGGTCCCTTATTTATACTAGACAACAAAATGGGCCTCCAAAGCTCAATGCAAGGAGTTCTTAATGCTCAATTAATGGGCCCACCAAAAACACAAATATCCACATTCTTGAGTGTCTTGGAATGCATAATTCCATAGTACAATCTTTCTTTTAGAAAGTTTTCATTTTAGATTTTAGGTTTAGCTTAAAGTGGAAGCAAATTTGATATGTCATTGGCTATACCAGCTCATAGTGTGCTTTGTAACTTAAATAGTCATTAGCTAGTATAAATTCAAAATTCAAAATAATAAGTTATTGGTCACAAGTTCAAATTCACCTATTTGTTAATCAACCATTTATTATAATAGACCGATTACCAGTTCTTGTAACAAACTAGTTAACTTAAGACATGTTGATCATTAAACTAAAATGTTTTAAAATCATACTCCCTCATTGGTTATTGGTTGGTTTAACTAGTTATTATATACATATTTAAAAAATTGGGTTAATAGAATGGAATCTTACTCAATACCTAGGGTTATACACAATTATGCATAGCACATGGAGCTCTTTGTTGTCGTTCCAATTTCAATGTGACACTTACATGCATATGTTAAAGGTATAGTAATTGTAGTTACTTCTGGTAGTAGTTAGTTAGTATATTTCTACTTACCCAAGTTACTATTTTAAGAAATATTAACTAGATCACATAGTTTTTATCACCATTTGAATTTGAATAGAATATAAGACGATTTTTGTCAATGAATATATTTGACCAAGAGGAAGATGAAGATTCATTATATCATTGTAGAATATGGAGCTTTGATGAATATGAGATAATAACATTTTTATTTCTAGAAAAGATTTGTTTCCATAGCCATAATTTGTTGTTTTGATGTTTTTATCATATTTTCATTATTAAATTATATTTTTAAAATTAATTATACGTAGATATGAATGAGCAGACTCTGTTACTATTAGTTTTATTGTATTTCAGTATAGATTTTTGACCAAAATATAGGATTAATGATTTTGTATTTACTATTTGGTGACCATCCTAAGGTCTGAATTCAAAGTGAATTTCAGAATGTTGTTGATGTCTTGTTGCTGTTTTTTTTAATTTATAGATAGATAATGAATTTTAGTTTCATTTTTTGCATTTTTTTTCAAATCTTGATCATAAGTTTTTATTTAGGAAACTAATTTAAACAAAGTAGTTAATTGTGAAGATTTTGTTCTAATGGAAAAGTTTGTTCAAACTTGAATTAGGATGTGGAGAAATGGAAAACATAATTATAACTATAATTTTAAGTAAACAATTATATTAGGTTATACTACATGAACAAGTGGAAAATGGCATTGCCATCAACAACAATTTGAGTGCAAATAAGGTAGATTAACAATTTGTAACACCTAAAAAAGTTTTTAAATTAAAACAAAGACATCTGTGGACAAAAGAACGACCTATAGGCCATAGAATGCTTTAAGTAGCACCAATTATTCTTCGCAAAATGCAAATCAATGAAGCACAAAAATGCACCAACAATCTACAACAAAATTCTAGGAGGGATGAATGTTAAATTGAAAATGCAAACTCACAGGTAGAGTTTAAACGAAAGAGTTAGGAGTCTAAACCTTGATAAATAATTGTGCTCGAATCAATAGGTCTAATGTAGTAACATAACTGACGCACTCCCAACTCCTTAAAGGACTCAAATGTGAGTTCAAGTGAAAGACAGCAAAAGAGCGAGGAGTCGGGACACGCTCCCTAGCTCACAACACTTTGAGGGGTAGAGGGGCATGTTGGAGCTACGGGATGGGACTAGGAAGAATTGACAAGCTTATTCACTCACACGAGCCTGCACACAACCCACACTAGGTGGTTAGTGCATAGTTGGAGCACCTTTGGTGCTAAGACGAGCTATGGGCAACACGGACACACAAGACTCACCACGGCCCAGACTTGGGGGAAGCCACCACCTTCCCCCTTATAGTATACTCTAGACCTCTCCACGGGGCCCACATCCAAATGGCTTTTCTCTCCCAGGACTCCCGCCCGGGAGTCCCGACATCCCGCCAAGCGGGACTCTTGCGACTTTGGAGCCGCATAACTTTGCGAGCAGACCTTGGATCGAAGTGCGGTCTGAAGCAAAGTTGTAACTCTTGTCGAGAGCTTTCCAACGGTATGTGGCACGTCGTCTGCAGCCAAGTAAATCGGGTCGATTCTCGACTTTTTCTGGTCGGGAGTCAAACTGGCAGTTTGACTCCCGGCCCTTCTTTTGGCCATAACTTGTGTTTTAGATGTCCAAATGAGCAGTGCGAGCCCATTTTAGACATCTACGTTCCAAGAGCTTTCCAATGATATAAAGAACGCCACAAGCCATTGAGTTTTGACCTCTCAAATCGGTCTCTGAAGTTTCGGGAGTCCACCGGGACTCCATCTCCCAAAGTGGGAGTTGCCTTGGGAGTGTGAGGGCTCACTCCCTCACACTCTCCTACACTCCTGGGAGTCTATGATGTGACTCCCAGGCTTCCTCTTGGCCCGCACCCTTGCAACCCCTTTGCCTTGGTTGCCAGCCCAAAGCTAGGGTTGCGACAATAACTCTGATGTTCTTATTCAACAGGTTAGAAAGGGAGGAAGTAGTACATATATGCTTCACCTCCTTATTATTGAGAGGATCAAAAGAATGAAGAGTTTGAACAAAAAGCTCAAAATTTTGAACCTCTGATTCATTATGTGGTTGAATAAGAAGCTGCAACTCAAGGTTTCAAAAAATCTAGAGGAGTTAAGTTGGTACTTGTAACTAAACAAGAAACTATAGTTTTACTAAAGCAAAACAATAGTACAAAAGGTGTTTTTATGGCTATCAAAGTGAGGTATAGTGAACTTATATTTAATTAGCAAAATGGAAGTATTGTTAGAGGAGTTCCAAGGAATTGGAGCAAAGGGATTCATAATGTGAACAAAGTTCCAAAACCTAATTATCCATGTTACACATATTGCCATCAAATTGGACATCAAATCAATGAATGTCCATTTATTGAAAACAATGTGAGGTAAGGATTTGCTGAACATTTCTAGAATCTAAATCTAAAACTTATAAGAACAAAGAATCATGGACATATTGAGCAAGAGGATTTGTACAATGAGAAGGTCAAAATTCTTGATAAATTTAAAGAGCAGATATGGAAAATAACAAAGTGGAAATGAAAGTTCAGAATGTGGTAGATGTAGTACTTATTTTTATAGTTCCTACACAAAGTCTATTACATAACAACAATATTGGAGTTACCTATAGAAGAACTTCAAAGTTTAGAATGAAATTAGTAAGATCTATACCATTATATTTTGTGGTAATGTGTTGGTCTATGATTACAGTTACTGAAGTTCCATTTGTATCAGCATTAGTTCATATTGTTGTTGGTATTAGATCCACACCACAAACTCCAAGGGGAACAAAACTTGTGAGTTTGCATGAAAATATGCCCATAGAGGTGAACAAAGTTTTTGTTAGTTAGCCATTAGATCTAAGAGGAAGCAACTCAAATCCACTAAGGCCACCAAGACCTTTAGGACCTCTAGGACCTCGAAGGTATTTTGGATTGCCAATGGTGAATCCAAGCATGCCACCATTACCACCAAATCGACCTTATCATCAACCACTTAACTATCCTAAATATGTCAAGGATTTTAACCCAAATGCTCATGTCAAAGTATTTAAAGCTGCCATTAAAGCAAATAATGAAACAAATGATGCAAAAAATATTAATTTGTTCAGTTTTACCTTTGGAGATATTATGTCTAATTGGTGTAACAATTATATGAGAGATTACCCAAATTGCATTTTTGTAAAATTGCAGTTAGTTTTTTGTAAATGGTACATAAAAGTTCATAATGATGAACAAGTGTATTTGCAGTTGAAAAACATGAAGCACGAGAAGAATGAAAGAATGGAAGTCTATTATGAAAGATTATTGAAGTTTGCCAATAATCTTCAACACAAGACAACATATATTTTTTAAACTATTGTTTTCATATTTGGATTACAACCATATCTGCATGTAGCAACAACATGCATGAAAAAAGAAACTTTGTAGTAGCATAAAGAAATACCTTTGGTTTGTGAAGAAGGAATTTTTGAAATAAAGACCATAAAATTTTTATTAGTACCACGGAATCGTAAGACAATATTAGCTCAGAAACCTCCAACAATCTCAGAGAAAACAGGGATGTATGACACAATCCATCACATGATAAATCATAATGTTGAATCCTTTAAAATCAAAAGAAAGGAAGATTTTGTTCCTATAGTTTTTGAGGTTATTACTCAACAGATCAAAGTACAGATACCTGTGAGGTATTCTTGTCATATTTGTGGTGACATTAGACATAAGGTCATAGATGTCCTAAATACAAAGGAATGAATATTATAAATAAACAAGTTGTGGTAGAGCCCAAGGTTTCAAATCCTTCAGTTCATATGGTGGACGTCAACATGGCCATCGCTAGAAGCACGGTTATTGAAGAATAGGTGTTCAAGGACAAAACCAATCAAGAAGAAGTTTGTTGCTGATTGGGAAGAAGAATAGAGACTATAACAATCTTTTGTCAAGACTATACAAAAGATGCAAACTAAAAACCCACTCGAAAATATGACTCAAATGGAGAAATCATAGTGGAGTACAAGTTGGATAGGATTACCAAAATTTGAGGTGTCCACATAACCAATTGTATCACAAAGTTATGTCTACAGAACAAATAATCCAATATATTAATGAACAACTGCTGGAAGCTCCCTATACTTTGAAGTTATATCAATTGCTCAAAATAGCACTAGATCTTTAAAAATATATGTGGCAAAAACTGAAGCTAGAAAACCTAATATAACTACTAAAGTGATATCAGAGCCCAATGTAGCCACAGTGGTTGAAACAAATTTTAAACTAGACACTACAACTATAGAGGTAGATAACCAAATGGCAATTATCCAAGTACAAGTTGGGAAGAACATTGTTGAGGATGTTTTGTTAAATGGAAGGGCAAGTGTGAACATTGTAACAAAATACCTTAAAATAAAATTAGGTTTACCCAAACCAAGACCATTTCCATACCACTTCAAAATGGTAGATCAAAATATGACTAGACCTTTAAGAATCATACATGGTATACCATATATAGTTACATTTACTATGTTGAAAAACAATGTGGTAGATTCTAGCTATTCCATGTTGTTGGGAAGGCCTTGGCTCATAGATGCAAATGTTACACATGACTAAGGTAACAATGTCATTACTGTTCAAGCTAATGAAACAATTAGAATAATATCAATTAACAGGAAACTCAAAGTAGAAACCAGAAGGTCCCAAGTACTTGTTTATTATGATTTGCTAGAAGGGTTAACAAATGAAGAGGAAGATTTGATCTTGGAAACAAAACCAAAATTGTTTTCAATTGGCACAATTACTATCTCAGATGAAATGATTTCATTACTAAGTGTTAGAATGTCAAAAATCAAAAGCATTGAGGAATCTGATCTAGGGCAAAGGACATCTGATCAAAGAATAACAAAAGTGGTGCCTTCAAGAATCAAATCAAAAGACTTTTATGTTAGACCAAACATATCATTAGAAGATAAGGTTTATCCTGAAACCTATTATCATCATAGCTATGATGATATTCAAGTGGACGAAACACCAGCCAAAATATAGGTACAAAATCTTCAAATATCAAGTTAGACTTTGACTAAAAAACAACAACTTGTTAAGCTAAATCATAGCACAAAGGCAAATCCATAATATATCAAGGTTAATGCACAATTGACAAGGGAGAAGACTGAGGACCTTAAGATGTCACTCAAGGAGTTCAAATATGTGTTTGCTTGGATTTATAAGGATTTGAAAGGTATCCCTCCAAAATTTGCTCAACACATAATTGAATTAAATACCTCAATCCATTAGCACAAAGCAAGGTATAAATTGAAACTTAATTATATTGAAGTTATCAAACAAAACATTGACAAACTATTAGTAAATGGATTTATTCAACCAATAGAAGAGGATACATGGTTATCCCCTATAATGGTAGTGTTTAATAAGAATAAAAAATTGAAAATTTGTGTGGATTTCAGGAAGCTAAATAGGGCAACTAAAAAAGATCCTTATCCTTTGCCATTTTCTGATGAGGTATTGAACACTATAATAAGGTATAAAGTTTATTCAATTTTAGATGGATATTTAAGATACCATTAGATTTTTATAGCCCTTGAGGATAGATACAAAAAAACTTTTGTAACAAATTGGGGAGCTTTTGTTTGGATGATCATGCCATTTGGTGTCAGAAATGGGCCACCAACTTTCCAGAAAACAATTAACAAATCCTTCAAAGAGTATATAGACAAGTTCATAAAGATATTTTGGGATAACTTCATAGTCTATAGTGATATGGAAAGTCATTTGATGAAGCTCAAACTTTGTTTTCAAAAATGAAAAATATATATAATCAGCTTTAACCCAGAGAAATGTGCCTTTATGGTATTTTCAGGATTGATTTTAAGGTTCATAGTTCACATACTAGACCCTAAAAGGTTCAGGCAATAGTGAATATGCCAATACCTACAAACCCATAACAGATTCAAGTTTTTAATGGTATGGCTTAGTTTTATAGATGTTTCATCAAGAACTTTGCTTTTATCATGGCACCAATTACAAAGCTGATGAGGAAAACCAAACCTTTTATTTAGATCATAGAGTGTTAAAAAGCTTGGGATCAGATGAAGCAAAAATACATGGAAGCACCAATTCTAATACCTCCAAATTGGCAGTTGGAGTTTCATGTGCACACAAATGCATCATTGTTTGTAATAGGTGCAATCTTGGCATAGAACCCAACTTGTAAGTATGATCAACTTATAATATATGCTTCTAGACTGCTGAATAAAACATAATAGAATTATACTACTATAGAGAGAAAAACTGGATTAATGGTTTATGTTTTGCATAAGTTCAAACATTTTTTGTTGGGAAACAAATTTATTTTTTATGTAGACCACATGGCTTTGGTGTACTTGGTCAGCAAACCACAGGTGTTAGGAAGGATAGTTAGATGGTTGTTATTATTTTTGGAGTATGAATTCACATTAGTCTACAAACCTAGTACAACACATGTAGTTGATGTTTTATCCAGATTGCCAAATAATTCAAAACCATTGGGAGTCCCCATATCAAAATGTGGATGCATCATTATTTTATGTAAAACCTATATGGATGCATGAAATAAAAACCTATCTAAATACATGTTAGATGCCAAAAACTCTGAACTTAACCCAAAAATAGAAGTTGGCCAAAAAGGCAAAACCCTTTACTCTAAAAAAAGGAGTTGTGTACAAAGTGGGACAAGACAACATGATGCGTAGATGTTTGACCACCTCAAATGCATAGATTGTTTTGAAGGAGTTACATGAAGGAGTGGCAAGAGGACATTTTGTTGCAATTATTACTGCAAAGAAAAATTTGGATGCAAGATCTGGGTGGCCAACTTTATTCAAGGATATTCATGACTTTTGCAAAAGCTATGACATCTATCAAAAACTTGGAGGATTAAAAACAAAAAGTTTGGCCAAGTTGGTAACAACAATTCCGGAGGAACCTTTTATGAATTGGGGTCTAAATTCTATAAATCCAATTAAACCAATAGGAATATTAATAGGAACAAAATATATTTTGGTAGCTACAAATTATTTAACAAAGTGGGTAAAAGCAAAGGCACTGAGAACCAATACTATAGTAATTACAACTATATTCATGTATGAGTATATTCTAACCATATTTGGATGTCCATTGACCATAGTTAAAGATCAGGGATTACATTTTATTAATGATATAATAATACATTTGACAAAACATTTTTTATTGAAGCATGTTAATTTCACTACATATTATCCATAGGGAAATGGACATGCATAGTCTAAAACAAAATCATTGGTAGACTATTGATTAAATTGATTAGTGAGAATAAAACATACTAGGATGAACATTTTTCCATAGTTTTGTTTTCATATAAGACTACTTACAAGGTGGCAACATGTTGTACACCTTACTAGTTAGTCTATGGTTTACATCTTCTAATGCTAATAGAATATGTTCTACTGACTATTAGTGGGGACCATAAAGATGTAGAACCAACTAAAGTATTAATATTTATAATTACATAACTAGAGAAATGACAAGAGAATAGAGTGGAAGCTCAAAACAATGTGGGAGCCAACCAGTGGAATAGATTTTTCTAGAGTCAACATAAAAACATTGAAAATAAGTTCCAATTTATAGATTATCATTGCGAAATTTTGTATTTTTTTTCTTTACTAAAAACTTTAATCAAAACACAACAAAAAATCCCATGTTCCGTTGAAATAAAATCAAAAAAAAAAAAAAAAATCTATGGTATCTAGAAAACATAAATATGTAATTTATATTACAAAGTAATTACATCTATCTTCACTTCAAAATTGTGTGTTTAAAAATTCCCCCAAAAGTTCCATATTTGGGTAGTCCCAAGTCACCATCAACATGATTCAAAACCAAACAAGAATTCAAAATTTAAAACCTCCAATGTCCAATGATTAATCCCTATTCTTAATGCCTTGTTCATCCAAAACAATGTAATTAATGTACCCCTTTAACAAGTTTGCCTTGAACACTTCCGATCTAGCATCATTTAGCCAAGAACACCCAAACCTCCTCTCTCCTTTTGATCCTCCTTTTGAAGCAGACTTGTGGATTTATGCTGAAGAAAACAAGTGAAAATTGAAAGAATATCAACATAATAAAGTTTTCCAAAACACATGGAGTGCTAAACTTCCATGGGCTAAATTAGTTACAAGTGAAGATGGGAAAGTGCATCAAGTTGAATGTAAAGTTTGTTCTATAATAGAAAGGAAACATAAATTGTTGACTGCTAAGTTGGATAGTTTTTGGAAACATAGTGGTAGGAGGAAGGCTCTAGTTGTAATTACAGGAGGTTGTAAAGTTACATAATTTTATATGAACAAAAGATTCAATCATGCAAAAATGAACGTCTATATGCAAATGTTAAAAAAGACACAATAACCAATTAGGTCTT
>Ga0209208_10005905_pt1 | contig 16965 bp, 12 predicted proteins | sample S1TSphfallax_3_FD_187694 | JGI IMG/M metagenome (GOLD analysis project Ga0209208, IMG submission 187694) | Host-associated microbial communities from peat moss isolated from Minnesota, USA - S1T2_Fd - Sphagnum fallax MG (SPAdes) (version 2) | ecosystem: Host-associated > Plants > Peat moss >...
ACCTACCTACCTTCTTCTTCACCAGCCCCTACAAGCCTTCAAGACCTTAGTAGGAGTTCTAAGGACTCGTTCTAACGGCTTCTCTTGAGAACTTCCAGCATTTATATATATATCTATATATATATAGAGAGAGAGAGAGAGAGAGAGATAAGCACAACAGCAGACCCGACCAACAAGCCCATTGGCAACCCCAAGTCAAGCTCAGTGGCGAAGGGAAGGCAGGGCTTTCCCTTGCACGCCAGTGGGTTTGAACCCAGAACCTCTTTTGAGGTCATAGGGTCCCAGACATGGGCTATATCACTGAGATAGATGCACCCCTGGCTGAACTTCCAGGATTTGAGGTGCTTGGTCGATCACAAGGTCAATGGAGGAAGGCCCCATTTTGAGAACCTTCCAGGATTTGTGATACCCATCACAAGGCCTTTAGACCAAATGGAAGATTTTGAAAATCTTTGGAGGGTTTGGAAGATAGTCCCTTCCTACCAATAGGTTAAATGGAAGGGCCTATTTTGAGAAGCTTCCAGGATTTGAAGTACCTGCCATCACAAGGCCTGTAGACTAGAGTGGAGGATGTTGAAAATCTTGGAAGGTTTGAAAGATAGACCCTTCCTCCCCCTGCTAGTAGGTGAAATGGAAGGGCCTATTTTGAGAACCTTCCCCAGGATTTGAGGTACTCGTCCACAAGGCCTGTATACCACGTGGAGGATGTTAAAAGTCTTGGAAGGTTTGAAAGCTAGGCCCTTCTTCTCCTCCTACATAATAAGTTGTCAGATTTTTTAGGCTGAGTGGAAGATGAATGAAAATCTAGGAAGGTTTGAGAAGACAATCCCTTCTTTCTCCAACTTCAAAATGTGTCAGATTTTTTATTGGCCTGAGTGGAAGATAATTGAAAAGTCTTGGAAGATTTGAAAGATAGAGCCTTCTCTTAATTAAATACCTGTCAGATTTTGATGACACCCTGACTAGGAGCTTACAATATATGTGTAAGACCTTAAACAACCTAGCACGGACCTTATGTCACATATAACCTGTCCTGGATGTACACTAAGTTTCAAATTGTCTTGTATTTAAGGGGAAAAAAATGTGTAAGAGAAAATTAAAGTCTAATTTATTCGCTATGTCTATTTTGATGGTATGAAGTGGTACTAGGTCATATTAGGTCCTTCTACCTTAGATTTTGAAGTGTGCAACTCAAGCAATGAACTTCATGAGTTCCTCGACGTATAGTGAACTTCGAGAACATTCTCACAACAAATCTAGTTAGTTCATATTGTGAACTAATGATGCTGATATTTTTTGTGATTGATTGATCCCTCTCATCCATTGAAACTAACAAACACCGTTGCAACTGCAGTAACCCCCATGGGCTGGAGATGTTGTTCTATGTAATGGTCCATCTCTGGCTCTGTACAAGGGTTGTCTTCATCGGTTTCTAGAAGGGAAGGGGTTTGTTTTTCACGGCTGCATGCCTTCATAATATTTCGGCCGATTTCCATTTTCTGAGAGCAGATGGATGCAAAGTGTGAAGGCCCATGAGAAAAGACTTGGGGGGGGTGGGGGGGGGTGGTGAATACCCAAGAGGCATTGTCTGTAAATGCCTAAATGTGCACTTTACAAATATTTCCGATGCTTCAATGTGAGTGTCATTATGTAGGATAGAGTTTTAAAATATGAATGGAAAACTTGGGATGCGTTGACACAAGTGTCATCATGTGGCATAGAGTTTTTAAATGTGGATGGAAATATCCATGAGTACTTAACCTAGTTGGAAAAAGTATGGATGGGAGGATGTTGAATAGCTTCGATGTGCGCGTCATTATAGGGGATAGAGTTTTAAAAATATAGATGGAAATATCTTTGAGTAGTACTTAGCCCACCAACCGCATGAACCTCCAGAACATTTCAGCAGGTGGCAGTGGCCCCCCCCTTCTGCCATCAGAATCTATTCAGGATTTCCAAGGCTGATTGATTGTCTGTACAGCAAATTGAGTATGGAACGGCTAAAAATGGAAAGGGCAAAACACAAGTCCCAAAATAAGGTGCTCTTCCCAAGAGGATGACAATCAGTGCCTGTCAGACTGAAATGCAACCACACAACACAATGTCAGTTTGACCCAGCGATTTGAGATTCTGTGTTTCGTTTTTTTAAGCATTAGTACCAAATGTTCCTTTTCTTGACTTCTTTCTATTGTAGCTTATATGGTAATGAAAAACAATTGCCATTCAGACCAAGCATGGTAAGGAAAATGAATTAATTTCTCCATTGACATGCAAATACTTGATCCCCAGCCAGGGTGAACCAGCAGCACCTATACTAGTACTTTCACCTTCTTTAGTGAGGCATTTTAACTTGCCATATGTAAATCAGGAAATGCAAAATTTGGACTCTGAGACCCTGATTTCATCTTATGATGGGCTATTAAACATGGTTAAAGGCAACCTTTAAAAAAGTCAGGGTTTTTTTACCATGGTAAATGTGGAGGTGCTGCTCCACCCAAGGCTTGGTCTCCCTACATCAACTAATGTAAGGAATTGGGGATGAAACGTGACTAATCGCCATGTTCATCCATTTTGCTCTTATTGCACAGATGCACAATGGATGGTATGTGGAGAGGAATGCAACATTTTTCAATGTACTCCTGTCCCTTAGGTAGCTAACGAAAGTAATAGCCAACCACAGTAGTAGCTATCCATTATCTCTCTAACCACAGTAGTAGCTACGTACAAACCACCGACCTGCATTTACCTACCTACTAGTAGCCACTGATTGACTTACCTAGTTGCCTACCTACATGGTACCATACTTTGCCTAAATGCATTGACAGTTCTTGTCACTAGCACTCTGCTCACTGCCCAAATGCTGCACACATTAAAATAGTTATATAGAACGCACCTTAAACAAAGGAGAAAAATCAAATCTGAATCCCTTTTCCAAAGGAGCCAGCTCTGCACCAAACTCAAACCCATGCCAACTCTTGTACTCATCCCCATGGTAGAGAGGAGGTGGAGACGTGGAGACTGGACACCATGGATGAGATGAGAGGTGTCAGATGATCAAGGTACTGCAGTTGGACATTAACAAGTGTTTTTTTTTGGTATCCAGTTTGCTGATGTAGCATATGATCATAATTGGTGGACAGTTTGCAGAAAATTGTCAAAACTGCAGAAAACTGGTGAAAAATTGCCTCAAAACCAAGTACTGTAGGCCCCTTGTTTTGACAAAACCCTCACCATCAGGCTTTACCCTACACATTATTTGCTACCAGTTGTTACCATTATTCAAATTTCGAGTGACAATCTGTTTTAATTGGCCTTGCCTACCAAGGCAAGGATATTGTGTTTAAATTCATTATAGAGTATAGTAACTTAAGGGATTTTGGCCCCTAACTAAGTAATAGGTTTATTTTTATATGAGGATGTTTGAAAGATGATATTTTGGCTTGTGTTGAAACCTGAGAGTAATTATAGACTTCTAATATCTTGAAGTATTTTGGTTTCTTTTAGAGGATTTTTTGAAGATTATATTTGTGCATGGTGAAATATTTGAGCTTCCATAATTCTTCTTTTGCCTTAAGATATTTTTTAATGTAAGTGGCAAGGCCAAAGTGTGACACGCCCTTTGCTTGTTATCGTACATTTTCTCCCCAAACGTCAGAGGCGCTGATTTTTGCAAACTGAGTCAGAAAGAGGGTGCTGTTTTCTTTTCATTCATGAATGCATGAAACACATAGCCGAATTTTGTAGAGCTTTAGGTTATGATAGACAGCTATGAGAAATAACATTTGATTGTTGGCAAAAAAATTCTGCTTCATTAGCAAATTGTATCACCACATTCTGAATTTTCTTCAAAAAGTTATGTAACCATTTTATTTGACCTACTAACACATTGCCTGCCAGTTGTTATGTCTTTGGAACTGTTAACAGCCACACCTTGGCAAACCTTTGCAGAGCCCAAAACATGCATGTACTAGTCCTTGCAGTGGATATTGACACCATTGTTGGCTGGTTCTGGTTCGTGGTATCAGGTACCCAGACAGGGCCACAGTGAACCAGCACCCACCAGCGCACCATTCACTGGATGCCCCTTATTACTCAGTTGTGGATTAACTGAGTTAGTATTTGGGTTTACCTTGGTAACCAACTCTGAAAGAAGAATGTCTCAGATATAGATAGATAGCAAGGAAAATAGGTAACTAATATGTAAGTAGATGGTTTATACATAGGTAAAGGCTGCATTTACTACCTACCTACTAACAGCCCACAAGTGGGTAGGTAGTGATAAAAAAGCACAGAGCTAACCACCAAGATTAGCTAGGGAACTGGAACCCAACAGAAAACTTGTTTCCCACTTACCATCCATCCTTCTCAGTGCACTGGTGGGTGCTGGTGCACTGTGGCCCCCCAGACAGCTGATTCAAATTTTTTTCACAACTGGAACCAGAACCAGGAAAAATCAGAACTAGAACCATCCACCAACCTCTGGCTAGAACCACAACCGAAACTGGCGCCAAAACCCGGTTTATCCAGGTTCCAGTTCTCAAATTTTTAATTAAATTCTTTTTTTAAAAACTTTTTTGTTCATTTTTTTTCCTTTTTTCCTGACTGGGGTTACACATGTTGTTAGTTTGAACAAAATTCAAGGATAATAACAACGATTTTTATTTTAATAATAGTTCTGGAGTGAGGTGCAGTGAGCATTAGGCATGTAGTTCTTATTTTCGGCACATCTCAAGTATGTTAATTTTTTTTTTTAATTAAAAAGATTTGTGAGTTTAGGCATGTAGTTGATATAGGTGATCACATTTCGGTCGGTGGCACAGTGCTAGTAAAAAGAAAAACAATTGGGTTTTGGGCTTATGTGTAGATAGGTAGAACAAGGGCCCACAAAAAATTATTCTAGAAAACCTTGAACCAGGGGTTTTAAAATACAAGGAATACCAGACCAGAGGCTCTATCAAAAATAAATAGAAATTAATCAATTGAACTGGAACTGGTGGTTCTTGCAAACTTTAAAAAAAGTTGGAATTGAGACAGGAGATTCTCTTGAAAAGTAAGAACCAGCCAACATGGAGTCACACCTTCCCCCTTCCATGCTTCCTCCATTTGTAATAACCAGCGTTGGGCAGGCACTTGGTTTGACGAGTTTTGAACAATTGCTTTCAATGGCAGTTAGTAAAAACCAAACCAAAACCAGGTCTGGTCTTTTTAAGAATTGGACCTGAACCAGAATCAGGATTTGGGATTTCTGAAAAAAAAAATTGTAAAAATAGGTTTGGTCTGGGTTACCTAGAGCCAAACTAGAACCAGGTCTGATTTTCAGAACCAGAACTGGGATTTTATTTTAAACCAGACCCAGCTCCAGGTTCTATTTTCTTGCAAACTGGAACCAGAGGTTCTTCATAGAAGTTAAGAAGCCCTAATCTCAGCACAGGGCATTTCAAATGCCACTACATCATGAAGCCCATACAGCAGGACCTCCCACCTGTATGGGGCTAATACTTGCAATACGGGGTAATGCCCTACATATTGACAGGTTCTGCTGAGCAGTAAGTAGACCAGGCCAGCCAGGTGAGCATCTAGTTGACAGTTGAAAGGACTGTCAGTGAGTTTAGAACTCTTAAAATTTCCAGATAGTCAGGGTCGCACCTACTTGCCGTGAAGTCCCATTTGCTCATCTCTGAGAAGATATTAAATCAGCGACAGGTGCTTATTGCAGGCAGTATTGTCTGCTTGTTTTTTTTCCTTTGTCTGCCCTTGGCCTGATCCATCTATTTTCTCAAAAATTGATGGATGTAGACACAGTTCCAAGATGCACGTAACAGAGCCTAAAGTGTGTAATGGGCAGCACCAAGATGTGTTGGGCCACCTCCAGACATATCTTGGACAGGAAAATGGGTAGTCAGAGAAAAAGGAAGCAGGCAGTAGATTTGTACTGCCTGCAATAAGGACCCATTGCTAATTTCATCTCCTACCTACCTGCATAATTCCAACTTGCTCTTCCCATCATCAACTTGCATAATGCACATTTCTGCATCCAGAGTACAAAGTAAGCTGCTGACCTTATAACTTGAATTGTATAAGATTTGAAGGTACCATTCATCAAACTCTGTGCAGACCATCAAACCAACAAAATAAACAGAAAAAACATTGACAAGGGAAGCAATTCATCACCTCGCCTCCAGAGCCTAACAACAGGTGAAGGCATGTGATGGATCTTAGAGCAGGTCCACACACAAACCACCATTTGAGCACGTGCCATAGCCAACATAATTGTTTCACAAGCCCCACCCATAAACATGAAAAATTGGAAAGTTTGTGAGACTATTTCTTCCCGGGTCAATCATTATGGCCAATCAATCAGAGGCAATCACCATGCTATTAGAAGGCTAAGATTCATCCAATCTACAGTGTACAGGCCATTTTACTGTTGCTGGGAGATGCACATAGTCCCAGCACTCCTGCACAAACAGATATCCCATATGCCAAATAGGTCCTAATGTTTCTCCCTGTAAAGAAGCCAATCTCTTCAAGGCTAAAGAGAAGTCCAATCTGGAGGCAGGGTGAACAATTCACTGATCCTGTATAGCCATTCAACCTCATATGAAAGCATATGTTAAGCATGAAATCATATGCCATCCTATACCATGAATTCCCTGTATTCCCTGCATGTGAAATGTAATAACTAGTGAGGCTCACAATGACTAAGTTTCCTCACAATCTGGACAACAGCCATAGTATATAAACATAGTACTGGAGGAGGGTTTCTACTGTAGCAAATATCATTTCACATGTAGAAGTCATAAGCTCACAATCTGAATGCATAGTGAATCAAGAGCCCATGAATCAAGAGCTGCACATCTTGCAGATTACTCATCAACAGTCAAATGGCTGTGAGTACAAACTCTTATCCACAATCTGGTTAGAAAGCTTCAGTTTGAATGTGCACTTTGAGACAGGCAACAGGACTAGTCAGTATTCCGATGCCAATTCTTGTAGCATTCTTCCCATTTTTCACATTTTCAAATTCTTGCAAATTCCATATTCCATGGCCACCTTGCAGATCGTTTTCAGCTAAAACCTTACTGTAGATACCCAATTTACTGTTGTGCCAAAGCTAGTAACAACAGGACTGAGCTGGCCATCCCATGTGTTGAAACCTGTGCACATAATTGCTGAGAGAAATTCCAGCAACAAATACTAGAGAAGAGATGGAAGGGGTGTATTACCACATTCATAGGTAATGTATGTTTTTCATAAATGAGGTTCAATATAACACAACCATTTTCAAGTGACTCTAGACTCATGACAAGCTATCATTTCAAACATGCAGACTACCTATGATAACACATATTCAAGCTTGAATGATGACCAGTTGCTTCATTGGAAATCTGAAGAATAAAAAGAAGAAAAAAGACTCAAAGGTCTGGCAAACTATTATACCAGATGCTCTAGTGACCTGCAGGTCATGTCTGAACTGGGTGTCTTTTGCACATACCCTCACCAAACAGCTCTCAGCAACCCTGGCAAATAGTTAGCAAAATATCATGTGAAAATAACCTTGAAGATGAGCTTGTTGTTACTGTGTCCCACCTGTGCATTTTGATACCCAACTTACCACCTCCTGTTGCCTTCAAACTTCCAGCTCAACGATCTCTGCAAAAGCAGTTGTGTTGGGAAGTATGAGTTATGATGACAAAACTGTGTTGGAGACCCCATCTCTGATCCTATAACACCACTGGGACCAGGGAAATATCCCATACATCAGGCAGTCAATTAGCCTTTGCAACTCTATTCCACAAAATCCTGCCTGTACATACCTAGATTATGATAGCTAGATTATCCCTCCCACTTACCTCTCCCGTTCCCGCTCCCGTGAGTGAGATCTGCCATGCTCTCTCTCCCTTTCTCTCTCACGCTCATAATGACGTTCACGTTCACGGGCACGTCCACCACGATCTCTTTCACGGCCACCACCACGCTCTCGTTCCCCATGATCACGGTCACGATCACGGGGCCTCTCAGTATCACGCTCCCTATCACGGTCTCTTTCCCCATCTCTCTCTTTCTCACGTTCACGCTCTCGGTCCCGATCATGATCCCTCTCCCCATCTCTCTCTTTCTCACGGTCACGCTCTCGCTCACGATCTTTCTCACGCTTATCTGGCTTTTCAGGCTCCCTGCATACAGATTATGATTTGAGGAAAGAACAGCTTTTCACAAAGGCAAAGATAAAGAAAGTTCAAGACCATCAACCGCAAGCCAAGGAGAAAAAACTCCACTTTCCTGCTCCAAATACACATCATAAAGTTCTTCAAAACAAAATCAGGTGACTAGCAAAAAGAAACTGAGAATCAACATGCATCACTGCAGACAATTACTGAATGCTGAACACAACATTGCAGAAAGACTGTTGTCAAAATATGCAACTAAATAGAAGAGGCAGAGATCACAGATGAACCTGCCCCTCAGGCATATGCATCTCCTGCTTAGTGGCAGAGTAAAGGGAGATAATTAGTCCCTCAGACACAGGAGCAAGGTATAACGCATATATGGAGGCCCAGAATACACCCAGTGACCCATGCTTCAGGGACAACTCCACCAAACCAACAAAAGGTACAAACAAATGTGCCAGACTTCAGTAGCAGATTCAATAGCATGTGCAGAAGAATGTCTACCTCTCCTCAATGACTCGTTCAGGTTCACGTGATTTTGGTTCTTCAGACCTTGTGGTGGTTGCAGCTGTTACAAGCTGTGGCTCCCTGTCATATAGAATGACACAACTCACAAATAAACTTAGCTTTGACCTGACCAGAATGCAGTACTTCGATCATTTTAGGGCCATACAAACAGAGGCAGCTGGGACATCTGGAAATCTGCACAACCACACTGGTCCTCTGGAACTATCAAAAGATGCACCGTTGTCCCAGTACCTGCAAACCTTCTATGCTGAAGTTCCGCAAGGTCCCCTGTGCAGAGCAGAGGTATTTCTGTTCTGCACTCCTGACATCACAGACACACATTGTAGGTTAAGAAGCATGTTTCAACTTACCGCCCAGAATACTTCTGATTGACTTCATCCCCTCCAACCCGAGTTGACCCAAGTCCCCCACCCAACCTACGAGGCCGCCAATTTGGTACAGTCCGGCCTCGCTCAACATCCACAAGCACTCTCCGATTGTCAATCTTTCGGCCATCGGCCTGTTTGTAAGCATCTGCACCAAAAGGCAGACACGCTAAGCTGCAGCACTCTACCAACAATAAATCATGACAGAGATAAATAAAGGAATCAAAATGAACACATGATGCAAGTGAACAAAGAGGAACACCTCAGTGCAGTATCAAAAGTGACCAAGAATAACCTACTGACCATGCACCCACTTAATGCAGCCATTCAAACTCCAGGAAAGAAACATATATATCTGCAGTAGTAGTGAAAACTTCTCCATATGAAGTGAGAAAATGACCCCATGATAATGTTCTACAAATTTCACATCTGACATCATTTCAGCGAACAGGAAACATAGGAAACCAAACCTAAAGAACAGGGGAAAAAAACTGATGAGCAGTTTGACAAACAGTGATATTCAACCAAATGTTCAAAGAAAACTTCAACAGCAACATGTATGGTTGTGACCAACTACCACAACAACTCTACTGACTTCATCATCTCCTGGCAGTCGGCAGAGGTCAATGTCATACATTAAGCAACATACACAGATCTGTCAGACTGACAGTAACAGGAAGACCCAACCATGATGCTGGCTAGCTCAATAGAACCTAACAGAGAAGCAGAAGACCAAGGAACCTGAGAAGAAAGAGGAAAATGGGCATACTCTTCATATCCCGAGTATGCTGATATTCAATGAATGCATAGCCACGGGGCTTCTTGGAATCCTTGTCGTGTACAAGGCGAACCTGGCAGGAAATGGTTGAAGCAAAATTAGAGGCCCAACCTTGGAATACCTGCCCACAATGCACACCCCAGAAACTCCACAAATATCTCGCTGATAAATGCTAAAAACCCTCACATTTCGACTCCATTGTGGTCAATATGCTTCAGTCCATTTAAGAGCTGGTGAGTCACAGAAGAAACTTTCTCAGCTTAAGGACTATGGTCAGCCGAAGCTTCTACCTCTGCCAAAACAAGAATGCATTTTCACTGATACTAGAGCTATTCCTCTCCAAACACTCGCAACTACATGCATATTAGCACGGCAGGCAGGGGCTTTAAGCCTCACGAGCCGTGCTCACCTTGGAGATGTACCACTGCGCCACACAGGTTCCAAAGGAGTACGCAACGCCTTTGTCCAGCAATGTTTGCAGATAATTGTTGACTTATATTCATTCTGACTCTTAACCCCCTTACCAGGGGAACTGACCAAAGCATGTAAATTTATGAAAGCCAACAACACTCAATCTCCAAATATACAATTATTGACTTCATTATCATAGGCTACTGTTTACAGGACTCCACTCATAGAAAGAAGAGCATGCACAACTCTAAAACCATATAAGAAGATGGACATCATTGCCAGACATACTTCAAGAGGCATCGACAACCATGACTTCAAGTTTCCTGAATCATCCCAGTTGAACATACGTACTTGAAGACATATAAGACTGCTTCAGAATAGTGGACAAACCAGATGGAGGCAGCAAGTATGACATGGAGTCAGTAGATGACACCTCAATACTTGATTCCAAGACAAAGGTTTGAAAATGCTGACTACAACCTGAAAAGCATCAATTAACAAAATACAACACAGCAAGGTCACTGGTACATCTCACCAACAGTGATGGTTGTGAGCTGCTTCAGAAACCACTCTGAAGTACCTACCCGCTTGATTGGACCGTAAGCCTCAAACTCTCTTTTGATTTTGTGCTCCGTTGTCTCGTAACTCTGCGTGAGATGGAATTGCCACCTCAGCATGGTGAAACAAGCAGAAAAGAACCTTCTTGTACGTACCGCAGCATACAGATGAGAGAGAGCACCACGCAATTGGCCTTAGTGTCCGAACAGATCAACCATATGTCAGTGTGGCCAGCCTTTGAAAATAGCAGACAAGTCCCATTGAATAGCAATAGGTCTCATGATACTTACAATGCGTGCGACAAACAAAGTCTTATAGGGATCACCTTCCACATCAGGGTCATTGGCAGGATCATCTGGTGACATACAAAACAAGCATTGTTAAAAAGTATGAGGATCTTTGAGAACTAGAGGTCTTGATTTCATCAATGCCAGCAAGATGCCTCTTACTCTTTCTGCCTGCCCAGACTTTATTTTCTGTAATTTGACTTACTTTAACACCATAATTATGACTTCTACTGGACAATATTTGCTGCAATTCCCAGTCCCAACAGAACACAACCATGCATCCTCTAGGTCTTTGGATGTCCAAGGGAAAAGTGACATATACAATATGACAGGAACCAAACACTGCTGACTGATTCTATTGACCCAAAACCAAGCAACTTAAAATTGAATTACAGAACACCCAGAAGATATGAAAGAAGTAGTGAGAACATGGCCCTGCTGGTTGCTAGATCAAAGTACATACACTTTTCCAGCTCTTCTAATGCTTTCTTGGCACCTTCCTCCAAGCGAAGCATATGAATCCGTGCCCTCCGTTGTGTCTACAAACAAGCAATGACTCAGAGCTCTAACAAGGAGTTAATTTAATGGAGGAAAAGATCACCACAAACTCTAGCATAACAAAGTCCAAGTTCAGATCTCATCTGAGAAGCTTCATACCGGTGTCTCCCCTTTTGTAACAGGTGGAGCATATTCAGGATCTCCAGGCTCTGCAAAGTTGTTCACAAATTGCCCAATGCCTGCAAGTTGGCAACAGTAGAATCACAACTATCACTGAACACCCAATTGCTATGCAAAAAATACGCAGCAGCATAGCAATGAAAACAAAGATGCTCTCTAAGAAGAGAGCCACCATTACATAGTGTCTCCCCTTCATGCAATGAAGGAAAACTTGTGCATGACCAAACAGAAAATATGAACCAAAACAACACAAAATTTACTGAAGCCATACCCTGATAGGGTGGACACTTTCGTTTTTCTGGAGGGGGTTTGAACTCCAACGGGGCCCGAGGCTCAAAAAGTTTCAGAAGATTTGTTGTAAGGCCAGTTGGATGGCTCTGCCCTATCTGCAACATAATCAAGCCACATGGTAGGTATGTCTATCACCTATTACTTATACACATCAAAACTACCTACCCACACTACAACCAACTCCAACACTTCAAGGACAAAAACAAATCGAGCCTAACAATAGGGAGCACAGCTATCCATCAACATACATTTCTAGGCACCAGGAAGTATAAAAACCATCACAAAAGCAGAGAGAACGAATGAAGAAGATGAGAACTACAAGATTCCCCCACATATCATGCTCATTAGGGTTATGATAATGGTTCCAAGTGTATGACACAACATGTCCACAAGAGATCAGCAACACGATTTCCAGGCACAAGGAAATATAAAAAACATCAAGAAAGCGAAGGGGCGTACGACGAAGACGAAAACTACCACGTTCCCCCACATATCCTGCTCATTAGGGCTACGATGCCGTTTCCAAGTGTATGAGACTCCATGACCACAAGAGATCAGCAACAGGTTTTCCGGGCACTACGAAATGTAAAACACATCAAGAAAGTAAAGGGGCCAACGAAGAAGACGAAAAACTACTATCACATTCCCCCACATATCCTGCTCATCAGGGTTTTGACGATAGTGTTTTCAAGTGTATGACAACTCCATGTTCACAACAGATCCCCAACACGCAATACGCCAAAACTTAGAACTTCGGAATTGATGCGTGCGCATGTCTGTCTAGACATGCGTGACTGAGATTGAATCATCCCCAAACATAGAGCCAAAAGACAGGACATATAAGGTTTAGGGTAGTGGCATCCGCTCTGCATAAAGAAGTTTTACTTACCAGTTTCAGCTGCTGCACAGTGGCACGGTTCTGAGCTTTGGTGCGACCGGGCGGCCCAGCCGCTTCCTTGCGCATGTAGACATCGCCGTAGTCGCCCATCGCGCAAGCGCCTTCTTCTTCTTCGTCTTCTTCGTCTCGCAGCCTTTGGTGCCCTTAGGTCTACTGCGTCTTTTTCTTTCCACGGATGTGGCGGTGTTCCCGTCCCGCCCTGCGTTCGTCCCCCCGCCCGTTCCTTCCTTCGTTGTGCACGCTCTCCAAATAAACAAAATAAAATAAAAATGCAGAAGCTTGTCTTCCAAGTTCCAAGTGTCCTTCTTCTTTCTTGTAGGTGGTAGGTAAGTAGGAAGCACTAGGTAGCCAATCATTTGTGGGTGGTTATCACACTCCTTATTGATAACCAACTATTTAGTTGTTTTCTCAATCAGTTTTCTTTAAATGACTGTAGGGTTTAGGGTTTACTGGCCCATCACCGAACACTTTGGCAGATCTTTCTCAATTCTTCTCCATTTTGAGTGATTAAAAATGTTACAGGAGCGCTTTCTCAAGCTTCACAAATCAGCGTGGCTATGCAAAGCTGAAGGAGCAACCCAAAAAGAGCAGTAAAAAAAATCCGTTTTCTCAAACTCCAAAACACTTTTTTTTTCATTTTTCTTCATTTTGACCCTTCTTATTTAATCAGTGCATAAAATTTCTCATTTTTTGTTCAAATTGAGTGATTTAAACTGCTCTGAAATCGCTATTTTAGGCTCTACAAATCATCTTATTATAACTATAAAGGCAACAAAGTAATATTTAAGGACTTTTTGAGGGGTTCGGAATTAGGCTATGAGTTGTTTGATTGAAAATTTCCTTTGGGCCTCATATTCGGTTCTTTATCTAGTAAGTAGCTTTAAGAATATGTAATAGTAGTATTTAATAAGTTATAATTGAATTAAGCTTTTTGAACCATTTCAAATTTAATAAGTAAATTGGGGTTAATTATTCAAATATTAGATGTTGAATAGCCATATTAACATCCAAATGTTATTCATTATAATCATTTTTAATATTACATAAGTTGTAGGTGTAGTTCTGGATTGTGATTGTTTACAAGAGAAACATGCGGAAAGCCAAGCTTACCAATCTAATTGAGCACAAAGAATTATTTGATTCAAAAAAGTTTGGAAATACAACAAGTGTTCCACAAATGAACATAGTAATCAATTAGTAGATGCGTAAGAAAATTCCATATGTTATAAAAAATCCTATGAAGGATAAAATGAAAAAAATGATACACTTATTAAACCATAGCTTAATAGATGTTCATAGTAGTGGAAATTTGATAAGTTGACGAATGGTGTGAACAAGGTACTTTGCTTTATGTTTTATCGGCAATGGGTTAAGTGGCCCCTTTAACCAATGGTAATGTCCATGGCTAGGGACCTAGGTTTGCGAAAAAAGACAACCGTCATCATTCTCACATTGACATTCATCAAACCTTCTAACCATATTTCCAAAAATAGGAATTAATTTTAAGTAAATGGCAAGAACACAAGGGTTAGGCAAAACTTGGCGATCCCATACAAATTGAACCATTGGAGTGCACACCACCTTTCTAATCGGTTTTTCTTCACACGGCCATCGGGAGACATTCACATCAAACAATATTTTTTCAAACATTCATCTCGTACTAGCATAATCAAAGAATTTGAAGACATGGTGGCATCATCCGCCGTGATTGGATCTCCGCCTATGTCAATTGAAAACAAAAGAGTAGTTGAAACAATAAATTTGGTACTTACATTTGAAGGAGGTTTGATGATTTTATCTTGGAAATTTGGGTAGGCATAATATGTGGCAATGTGAATTCCAATTGCATAATTATATGAAAACCTCGACACCCTAGTTCCAATGAACTCATTAAACCTTAATTTTGACAATGGATTTAAATAGCACAGAAAAATTCATTGTAATGGAAAACTTATTTCCAATTAACTATGTATTGATGGATGCCATTGTTTGATGTTTTGTGATTAATGTTACAAACATTCACCTTTCAAGGTTTTGATGACAAAAGTTAATAAAAACTTTTATGGATGCACATAGAGGGGCCCAAAGTATTATTTTTAAACATAATACCATTGAACCTCTTACACATACCAATAAAAAACATTCAATGCCAATTTTTCTTTTGAAAAACCTTGGGACCTATGTCTCAATAATTTATTTATAGTTTGGTTGGATTACTGGTCACCAAACATGGATTGTTGTTTTTTTAAAGCATGCAACCAACACCTTATTATGTTTAAATCGGTCTTTATAATTACAAGTTAAATAAGGTTTATATTCTTGAAAATGGTTAATGTTACAAAATCAGGTAAACTAAGGCCCCTGAGTTAAGCACACATTTGCATATGGGATTTCAACATAGGGGGTTGATTCTCTTTAAAAACATTTATAGCCCTCCAAAATGGAACTACTGATATTATTATTTACATATTACCTAATGCAGTCTTAAATTTTAGTTAATAAGGTTAATTTTTTACTTAAATGTTTTTTGAAAAGGAGTGACAAGAAACTTATAAGGATGTGCAAAATATAATTATTTATTTATTACAATAGTTTATTATAACATTTTGTCACTTTTATATGGTAGAATGAATCTACCAAAAAACTCCATTAACTGGAACCTATATTCAAGTGTTCATAGGAAAATACTTTATTCTAGTTTTTGTAAGTTTTACATTTGGTAAAGGGCTTTGAATGTGTGCATTGGTCTAAATAATTCAAGAAATCAGGTCTTTGAAATTCAAGGAGACACTGTGCACTCTTGCAAGGATTTATAAATAGGCATTAATTTTTCTTAAAAATTGTTGAAATATATATATTGAAAAAGAATTGTCAATGGTTTTGTGTAGCCAAATGGTTTACATTTTGGACAAAACCTCATATAAGGATATCTTGTAGTCATAATTTTTACATAATATATATTTTGTAAACACACAAGGTAGCATTCAATACTAATTTTTTTTATTGTCAAAGATGGTATCCATATACTTGGACAGTACGTGGGAGACTTAGTCTAAAAGAAAAATCTTTAACTTTTTGCGAAGAAAACTAAATGATCAATATAAAGTGATAAAAAAATATTTATATATCTATTTTTGTCTTTATTTTCGTCTTTGTCTTTCTCTATATATCTTTATCTTTCTTTCTCTCTCTCAAAGCATGGCCAGCAATAGAGCATAAAATTCCCTATTTAACAAAGGATAAAAATGGATGCACTTGACAATATATATCAAATGATATATATAAAAGCCCAAAAAATACATTAGGAAGTATTAAACATCTAGTGTACACACATACAAACACATCATATGTCCGCCATAATATTTGATCTAAACCTTTCAAAAGATCACATTAAATGATCTTTTCAATGAATGTTTAAAAACACAAAGATTTAATGTGCTTCCCATACACCTGATAAAAATTCTACATGAAAAAAAGAAAAAGAAAAATATTGGAACACAAGCTTTATATTTCAAATAAAATAAAATCTGTGATTATTTTCTTCAAGACAAACACCTATAAGGTTTGTATATGTTCTTGTTCAAAAAGAACATACAAAATTACTGAGATGAAAAACGTTTCCATCCACTCATGGTCCATTCACTACTACCAAAGTGGGGTGTAATTTAATAACTTAAATCACTATGGGACCTTAAAACTGAAATAACTTCATTGCATTTTACTGATTTCACCTAGTGAAAGTTATTTCATTATAATATCACTATGTAAGGTTCATGTTTCATTTCTGGTTAACATAATTCACTAGTACAATTTACTATAACAAATATGTTTATTTTTGTGTTTTTTTAAATATTTTATTTATGTTACTTTATGATATACCCTATATTATTTTAAACTATTTTAGTTATTCTAACTTATATTTTATGTTATTATAGGCTATTATAAATTATTGTACCCTAAATTATTATATGTTATTTTATCTTAAAATATATTAACTAGT
>Ga0209208_10005906_pt1 | contig 16963 bp, 11 predicted proteins | sample S1TSphfallax_3_FD_187694 | JGI IMG/M metagenome (GOLD analysis project Ga0209208, IMG submission 187694) | Host-associated microbial communities from peat moss isolated from Minnesota, USA - S1T2_Fd - Sphagnum fallax MG (SPAdes) (version 2) | ecosystem: Host-associated > Plants > Peat moss >...
TTTCAAGGTGAGGTGTTTTGACCTTTGCAATCGAGCTCTGAAGTTGCATAAGTCTCGGAGGACTCCAAGTTCCCACTTTTGGGAGTGTGAGTCTCATCCTCACACTTGTCTCAAAGTGGGGTTGCGATAATTGTTGTCTTCTTCTCTTCTTTTTTGGTTGTGAAGAAGACAACAAGACTTCTTCTCTTTGTTTATTTTGTTGCAGAAAAAACAACAATGGCATCATCTTCGTCTTTTATTTTTATTTTTTTTACAAAGAAGACAATGATGACGTGTCTTCTACTACGAAGAGGCACTATCATCATCCTTTTATGTGGTTTTGAAGGAGTAAAACCTTAATGATGCAACTTAACTACTTGTCATTTTGTTGTGGTCTGCAAGTGTGAAAAAATGACAACAAGTGTTGTTCATCATCATTTTGTTGTGGTTTTATAAGAGCAAAAGAACGACGACAAGAAATGCAACTCCTCATCATCATTCTACTATGGTCCTACATGCATGAAAAAATAATGATGTATCGTTATTCTAATGTGGTTTTGCAAGAATATAAAAATGATGACGAGCAGCCCAACCACTCGTTATTGTTCTAATGTGTTCTTGTAGGTGTGAAAAAAAGTGGTTTGCAGCACGATCAACTATTTTTGGCTTGTCAATTAGTTTTTTTTATTATGTTATAGATTTTTTTAAAACTTTTTATGTTGTTTGTGTTTTTGTTAAATGTAAATTCAAAAGAAAACAACGAATGGTGGAGAAGATCAACAAGTTTCAGCAAAAGTTGTAGATGGCATGGGAGGTGTCATGAATGAAAAAGATTTGGAGGCAAAAGGTGATGGGACATCAAACAAGTGTTGAAGATGTGGTTACATTGGTGCCAAGTGATATTATTGAGGAGCAAATGCAAGTGGGTGAAAATGTTAGGGAAACATCTGCAGCAAATGTTGATAGAATTGAAATGGATTTGGAGAGAACTATTTTGATGATAGAAGAACAAGAAAATGTAGTTCTTGTTACTTTAATGGTAGGGTGGAAGAATGCAAATGAGGATGTTGATCCTCATGCACATATTGATGGGGTGACATATTGAACTTCACTCATTATTATAATTTCTTGCCAAATTTGTGATTACAATACCCTCCTTAATTGGGTAAAAGCACATTACATTGCATTTTTTTGGAAATCATAATGGTAATTGTTTTTGGGTGAGTCAAGTATTGTTACATTATATTCAAATCTATTTGATAAACTTGGCAAAAGTGAGATGAAATATTGAAACTTATAATCTAATCTTTCAAAACCAAAAAAACAAATACCAAAAGGATAAATATTCAAATCAAAATAGAGTTTACAAAGGATGGTACATCTAATGTCACAATCCAAACTACCCCAAAAAATATATCATTATGGATTTATCTTCTTTTAATGGAATTGAAAATTAAACCTATAAATATTTACCACCACACATTGAAGTACCATAACATTTAAGAAGAAAAAATCAAGCAAAAAAAAGTCTTTCAAAATTTTTAAGATTTAAAATGAAAATTTCAAATTTGTAAAATCCATTTCGATATCTAAAATTATTTTTTCAAGGCTCATATTTTCAATTTTTTCTAAAAACATTTTAGGTTATAATGATTTGAACTTGAAATGGAAAAAAATGTGAACCTCAACATCATTTATATATATATATATATATATATTGAAAAATCACTAAATTTGGACTATAAAAATCAACTTTCACCCACCCTTTTTGGTCTAATGTAATGTGCATTCACCCAATTTGTGGTCCTAAAACCTTTGCCCCACCTTCCATCTCCATGTGAAAAGGTGGGTGGGGCATTTTTCTTTAAGTCTAAATTTTGGGCAATACATTAAAACTTTGTAGGTGATACTGTTCTTTTTAAGGTTAGTTTCATTTTGTGCAAATTTGTAATACCTTCATTTTGTGTTTTTGTTATTTTATCTTTCTATGCAATACCTTCATCATGTGTTGTAATCTTTTATTTATCTATGCAATACCTTCGTTATGTAGGGAATAAACGTCATCCAAAATATTAATTTTCACATTAGGTTTTTTTATTTTGTTTTTTGATTTCAGATGTGGTTGATCTTCCTTTTGGTTGCCCTAAAGGGTGTCCATTGGGCAAGGGATGGGCCCAAATTTGGTTGCAAGGTTGATGGGTGCGATGCATCCTATATACCCAAATATAATTTAGTATGGCATATGCGGCATGCCACGATGTGGATATGGAATTGAGCAAGCCTAGATGCCCATTTACTCATGAGGAGGGTTCAAAACATTAAGATCATGTGGTTGTGAATGCGCGGGTCTAGAGCAACCTTCTAACCTGGTTTTGTTGCAATTACTAGGTCTAAGAAGCACAAGAACTTGGAATTGGATAAACTCTAGGTTGTTTTGTGGGACATGTGTGTGGTTCTTAAGCCCACACCTATTAAGTTAACCTCTAATTACATTCTTTAACTTCTTAGCATGACTACATGGGGTGTGGGGTCCATCCCTTTCAACGTGTAGGCCAAGGTGGAGCACAATGAAAACCTTGTAATTGTGATTCAAGTGACTCAAACCAAGTTTACAAAGGCGTTCATAGGCGTTGGATGGAGCGAGATTATAAATTATACATCTAATAAAGCGATGCAACGTAAGGAAATTAGTCTTCTTATGTAATACCATGGATAAAAAATGATTCATCATTAGTAAGTTTTAACAATGCCATATTCAATTTTATTTGAATTGTAGGTTTTAGGTTTCATATGCAATATTTATGATATTGTTTTGTTTTTTTTAAGGTTTAAACCACCATTACGGAGGTGTTTGTGGCTAATGTTGTGGAGATAGCTTTGGCCAATCGTGGGTTATTTATGTGTTGGCATGCTCAAGATGTAGAAGTTACATTAACATGATACAAAAGGGCCAATGGGATCCCATCCCCCTCTAATAATGACATAGACAACCCATAGTTTATCCCCATTATGATTAAGGTGTTGTTTTGAACTTCAAGATGTTAAAGTAGCCTATTATTTTTGAAGCAACCACATATTTACCATTATGACATGTTTTCCATTTTAAGGTGGGGCTGGACTTGGGCATTTTTGTAACACATGTCACCCATACTTTTTTATTTAAGACATTTTATTTTCATTTTACACCATCTTATGTTAATGGCTAGAAATACATTCTCACATGTTCTTATACGTATGCTTGATGAAATTATCAAAAAAATGATTGTAATCTTGCTTTCAAACAATAAATAAATAAATTTACCTTTAAAAATTCAACATTCAAAACTAAAATTAAAAAAAACCTTTTTCAAGGTATTTTATAAACACCATGGGCAAAAGTTTTTTGGTACAAGTCATCGAAAGGGTATTGTTCATGCCCATAATTACTATTCAATGTTTCTGCAATACCCCTAATGGGGTATATTAGAAATCCATTGGGTTCCATAACAAATCTATTGAATCCTGGAAGGGTATTGCAAAGGTATACCAGAACCTACAAAGGAAGCAATATCCTCGTGAAGGAAATCTATAAACACCATGGATTGAATTATATTGGTCTAGGCTTTTGGAGGGGCATTGCATAGCCATACCAAAAAAAGGAAAGCAATACCCTCATTGGGGTAGTTTACAAACACCATGGGCTTAATTGGTTTGAACTATCAAAAGGGTATTACTCATGCCCATCACTATACAATTCACATGCACTACCCCTTTCAAGGTATTCCTATAAATCCTTTGGGCTCCATAACATTTTTTGGAATTTGGAGGGGTATTGCATGGCCATGGCAAAACCTAGAAGGAAAGTAATAACCACATCCTCATGTAACAATATTGTAAACCATGAAAAAAAAAATGTTTTAAAAATAAATTTCATGCTCACTATATCATGCCAAACATATTGATTCAATTAAATGAAGGTATTGCAAAGTTGTTCACATTGATGGTAGAAGGTCACTTGAACAAAGTTATGGAATTTAAATGCAATGCTTGTATCATATTAGGATATTTGCATTCACCATGAAACATAAGAATGTTTTTTGAATAATTGATCCTCTTACAATATATCATGAAATTCATGTTTTCAAAATTCTTTGTTAATATGTATGAAAAAATTCATACATTGATGGTAAAGGTGTTTAAGGTTTAAGGTTTGATGTGCAATTTACAATTTAATGTTAGAATTCAAATTTTCTCTAAATCAATAATTTACAAGTTCATTTTGAATAGTTCTCCAATAATGTACACATTTACATGTTTCCTTCTTAAAATTGCAAACCCATTTCAAGAAAACAAAAACCTAAGTTTATTATTTAATAAGATTTTAATGGTTGTTAAAAGAAATTTTACAACACATGATGTCACCTTTAAAAATGGTCCACATAATTGATACCTCTCCCATATATTAATCCTATGTATAATTGAATGTTTATTTTATAAATTTTTTACATATACATACCAATTTTCACCTAAACTAATTATAACATAGATTGTTAATATTTTATATTTTATAAATATGTAACACAAGTATTTATGTATTTTTTTTAATGATGTATAATATTGGCTACAATATTGGTGTTTAAATATATTTATGTTTATATATAGCATTTTAGTCTATAAAATATCGATGATTTTATGATAGTTTAATGTGTATACCCTTTTGTATTAAAATATATTCAAATTTAAAGTTCAATAGGATATTTTATTAAAATAAAATACATGTAATGTTTCTTTGAATAAATGAATGGATACCTATGAATCAAAAATATAAATGTTGCATAAATATCAAATTTAAACTTAAAATAATATTTGTATTGAACTTTGAAATATAAATACCTAATATTATGTCTGTTTAGTCCATGTAATGTATTAATTTTATATAAAATCTAAATTACAATATATCAAATCATGATGTACTTCATTAATTAATGTATAGAATTATAATTGATTTAACATTCCTATACATTTAATATCTTTAAATTATTTAAAATTGTTTAAAAAGTACTTAAATATTATATATTGTTCCATGTTCATACATATTGATTCAAGTAAATGAAGGTTTGCAATTACAGTTCAAAACTTTGTTAAAATAAGACTTTATATTTTCAATGTGGCCAACAATGCAATACCCTCACATATATCAATGATTTTACATTGGTCCATTAAACAATTATTACCATTTATGGGTTTGAACATGTCTTTCAAATATATTTAATGTTTATTTAAAAATTTTAACATGAAATCAATTGATTCACAACCCATTTGGACAACCCATTAATTATGGCCATTGACAAGGTTATTACCTTAATTTTGTTATTACAAAATTTGCAAAGGATGTGGTGCAATAATATCCAGATTTTGATTCAATTGATAAGGCAAATAATTTAAAGGTTTTAAGACTTGCCTATTATTATGGTCATTGATAAGGTTACTATCTTAATTTTGTTGTTGCAAAATTTGCACATGATATAGTGTGATAATGTATTGATTTTGAATAAAGTGATTAGGTAAATGAAGCCCCTATCACAACAACATCCATAATTCCATTGTCAAATATTATCAAGATTTTTCTTCAAATGGTCGGCTTTCTCCATGACCAATTATGAGGACAATATGGAGTGGAGGATTAGAAAGAAGTGTGTGGGTAGGTGGGTCTTCACCATTTTCTACTAATGATGATTTTCTAACGACCTTAGAATTTGAACTTGGTATCTCAAGGCTTTTTGTGCATGTGGAGCAGCAACCATTATAATGCACAAACAACATAAATTGGCTTATTACAACTTGAGCACAAACACCTTGTGGCTTGCCAAACATTCCCCTCATGTCGGTCTATAAACAACCACTCCAACACATGACATCATTTTGTTAATCCACAACACATGGAAAAGGTGCACTCAACACACAAATGGAATGCATCCTTGCCAACATACTTGGCCATGTACTTGTTGTAAGCAATATAAACTACTTCAAAAGGTTCATTAGAAATGTGTTCTTTCCCCTGAGTTTTTCAAAAAATAGTCAATAAGTGATTATAACTATTGACTACATTCTAAATATAATTGTTTAGGGACGACCATCATTACTACAAAAAGTGGGGTGCAATTTACTAGCCTAAATCGGTATGGGACTTTAAAAGTGAAATAATTTTCATTGCATTTTATTGATTTCATTATAATATCACTATGTAAATATCATGTTTCAATATTAGTTAACATAATTCACTATTATAATTTACTATAGTAAATAGGTTTATTTTTATGTTTTTAAAAATATTATATCTATGCAACCTTATGATATACCTTATATTATTTTAAGTTATATTTTATGTTATTATTGTACCTTAAACTATTATATGTTATTTTGCTTTAAGCTATTTTAACAGGTTTATTATAAGCTTTTAAGTCATTATAAAATAAATTATTCAACCAACTTTAGGCTATACCTTAGGTTATTTTATTTAAAATTAATATATGTTATTTCAAATTATACTATAAATTATTAATGTCATTTTATTTTATGTTATTATAAATTATTTGATTTTAAGTATAATAATTTAAAATAATTTAAAATATAATATAATGACCTAAATCAAAAATAATTTAGAATACAAAAATAATAACTTATGAAAAATAATTCTAAATACCCTATGATATTATAACACAAAACATCCAACAATAATTTATAATATAATAATTATTAATAAAATAGCCACCAATAACCATTAATATAATAACATTAATAACCACCATATCCACCAATAGAATAATCATTAATAACCACCAATATCCACAATAAAATATTAACTAATAACCATTAATAGGATAGCCACCAATAACCATCAATAACCATCAATAACCAACAATATCCAATAACTAAATATCCACCAATAACCATTAATAACCATTAATATAATAAGTAATAATAAGCACCAATATCCAGAATAAAATAGCCACCAATATCCATTAATAAAATAGGCACCAATATAATAACTACTAATGGCCATTAATAGAATAACCAATAATAAGCATTTATAGCCACTAATATAATAGGTATTAATAGCCATTAATAACCACCAATATCCTTAATAAAATAATAAACAATAGCCGTATATTAAAAATACTTAGGATTGCCAAAAATAATCTAAGGTGAAATAATTTATAATAGACCAAAGTAACTTAAGGTGAAATAACCTATAATAACCTAAAATTGTTAATAATAACATAAGGTGAAATAACCTTCAATAATCAAAAGTAACTTATAAACTTTACTATAGTCTAAACTGAAAAAATTTACAATAGTTAAAAATAACATAAAATAGCCAAAAAAAACTTACAATAACTAAAAATAGCCTAAGGTGAAATAACCTAAAATAGACCAAAAAAACATTAAAATAACTAAAAGTAATCGAGGAATAACCTTAAATAGCTGTAAATAATGTAGGTGAAATAATTTAAATTAATGAAAAATAGTCATATAATAATTGAAAGTAGTTTAGCATAGGTATTATTATATTAACAAAAAAAGTATCCATTTATTAAATTTTTTTTTTCTTCAAAAGAATGGTCATTGAAATGTTATTGAATAATGTTATTCAATTTTATTTTGTTTAAATGATTTTAAACTTTCAAAAGGAAATAAATGTAATTACGTACATTATTGAATTTTTAAAAAAAAAACTTGAATCATTTCATTTGAACAAAATCTCAATAAGAGATGAATTTTCAAAGTTTATGTTTTTTTAATGTTTAAAATGAAGTATTTGATAAATAAAATGTAATGTAACATATTACCACAACAAGTGGGGTGGCTTGATGGTAAAGATTTTTGCTTCCATTCCAAAGGTCAAAGGATCAAACCTCATAAATGGTGTTGTGTGTGATCAACAATGGTATGTTGATTGAATATTTTTTTATCAAATTCCTAGAATAGGTGCTTAGGTTGATTATGTGGCCTACTTACCTAGGCTAGGTTTTAAACTTAGTTTAAGTAATGACACGTGTCAATAAAACATAGGTTAAAAAATCATGAAATTATCAATAATATTAATGATTAATTATTAAATTTTAATTGATTTCCATGTTGGTTAATTAATTAACTAACAAGTGAATGGTTTGATAAATTTGTATTTCACTTGAGAGTAACCTTGTTTTAATAGGTACTAGTGAAACAATTCATTGTCCATAACAACTAGTCCCCGTTCACTAAGGGGTTAAACAATTTCACCAGGTAAAATGTCCAAATTCATTCAAAATCTAGTGAAACCCAGAGTGAACTAGGATGCATTTTGTAGTAATGCATGAATTTATAATTTATTCTAATATTTTTTAGAATTGGAGAAAATCTAAATATTCCAAAAGATAAATTATTAACATTATATATTTTATTAATGCATGTAATTGAATATTATTTCAATGTAAATTAACATTTAGTTTATAACACATCAAACAATGCCATATATGATCAATATTTTTTTGACAATTTAATGAGCCACCCTTTTGTATTATAATATACTTGATTTTTTTAAATTATGAAAATAAAACACATGTAAAATTTCTTTGAATAAGTGAATGGTTACTTATGATTCAAAAAATAAAACTTGTGTATTAATAATGAATTTGAATTGAATTTTTTTTTAAATAGTTGAAATTAAATGCATTTTATTCATATGTCTCATGGTCAATGGAATTATCACGATAAGATGAGAGTATTACATTTACATTTCAAGAAGTTGTTCAATACCATCAATGTGACCAATTTTACAATGTTATAATATGGACATGGCATGATATATTGAACATGGAATAAATATGTAAAAAAAATTAAATTATTTCATGGTTATTAACATTATCACAACACAGTGAAGGTATTATAGTTACATTTTGAATTTTTGTTCATGTTTGCTTACACTAAGGATGTGGTTTATTTTGCAATACTTTTGTTTACATATATAAACCATTTTGCATTGGTCCAATAAAGAATTATTGTCGTTTATGAGTTTGAGAATTTTTTTCAATTTTATTTAATGTTTAATTAAAATTTATACCAAGTTAAAATATTTATGCAGATAATATATATGTAGAAATGCAAAAAAGTTATAATTTCACACATTAATTAATTAATTGTATCATTATCTCAATTAAAATATTTTTTAAATTAAATTGATCGTTTATGCACCATTTATATTTTCTGGATCATAATTAACCATTCATTTATTCAAATAATCTTTACATGTGTTTTTATTTTTAATAAAAGACGAGGAAAATATATTTTTAATATATTTTAATACACAAATAATACACATTAAAGTGTCAAAAATTTAATGATCAATAAAAAAATATTGGAGAATTTATTTTTTTAAATCATAAACAAATTTCACTATATATAACAATTGGTTTATATACATTAGATTTAGAATTAGGTTATTTAAATATATTTTTAAAACTGAATTCTTGTCCTATTTTAAATAAATATGGAGATAATATATGTATTAGAATGAATCAAAATTATAATTTCATAATAATATTATTATATATGTTGTATTACTTAATAAGTTATAAACAACAATATATTTAGACCAATATTTATGCCAATATTAAACATCATAAAAATTAAAATTTACATAAGAACTTGTGTTATGTACTTATAAATATTAACGATTTATTATATAACTATTTCAGGTGAGAAACTATTCATTATATGTTAGAAAAAATAAAAATAAAATTCAATCATACATAGGATTAATATATGGATGAGATATCATTTTTTATTATTATGTGAATAATTTCAAAAAGTATAAAATCATGTGCTTTAATTTTTTTTTTTTGAGAAAGATCATTCAAATCTTATTATATTATTAGGAGATGTGATCCCAATCACTATGCAATCCACAATTTTTTAATGGATTAGACCAATTCCATTGTAATGACATTTGGCCTAATGTAGTGGAATGGATTAGTGATCAAGGTTGTGTGGCAATGACCTATGGAACCCTAGTGGATTTGTTTAATGAAAGTATCTAACATACTTGTGGAGAACCATCCAATGGTATAGATTGGGCCTTTTTTTGCCATTGGATCAAATGATTAATTTAAAATATGGCAATTTTTTCCCCATTATAATGATGCCACATGGCATGTGTAGGCATTCATTTGATGTGTTACCACATGGCAAACATGGGCATCCAATTATATGTTGCCATTTGGCAAACATTAGACATCCAATGAAGTGTCGCCATGTGGCAAGGCTAGGTTGAAGGACCTATCCACTATGAACCTAGGTAGTTAGACCTATGCACCTAAGTATCTAGGCCCAATCGACTTAGGTTTAAAAACCTAACCTACTATGAAGCTTAACATGGCTAATGAAACCTAGTAAGCCTAAACTAGGTTGGTTTCACCAACTAGGTTGCAAGATTCAAGACTTGAACCCCTCACCTCCACTTTGAGGGGCCAAGTCTTCAACCATTGCACCATTTTATTTTTTATGTGAAAAAACATGTCAACAAAAATTCATAACACTTTCTTTCAACCTACTTAAATAGCCTAGTTAAAATATATTAAACTTGTTTGATTTAAGCTAACTTATGATAAGTACCTAAGCAAACACAAGCTACCTAGGCTAAGTACCTAAAGTAACCTAGGTTATATTATAGGTTGCCCCTAGGTTATATAAGCTACATCTAGACTATGCAGGTTATAATTAGGTTATAATTAGGTTATGTACCTACATTTTCATTATGTTGGTTATACCTAGGTTAGTTAAACCTATGTTGGTTATACCTATGTTGGCTATTCTTGTGTGGGCTACACTTGTGTTGGTTATTCTTATATTGGTTAAACCTATGTCAACTATACCTATGTTGGCTATTCTTATGTTGGTTATACCTATGTTGGCCATTCTTATGAACTATACCTATGTCAATTATAGCTATGTTGGTTATTTTTATGTTGGTTATACAAATATTGGCTATACCTAGGTTGGCTATATTTATGGTTGTTATTCTTATGTTGGCTATACCTATGTTGACTATTTTTATGTTGGTTATACCTAGGTTGGTTAAACTTGTGTGGGTGCAATTTTTTTTAAGTGTACCAAAATCTTGTCATAGCATCACCCTTTTCTATCTTTTTTACTTGGTCTTTGTTTACCATGTAAATACACATTTATGAATGATTATGATGGAATCTAAAATTGTAATAATCTAAAATATAATCCTTTAAATTTTTTGACAACTTTTGATTCATTTTTTTTTTTGGGGGATCAAAAATAAGGTTAAAAGTGACTACAATAAGGACTGGGCCCTTTTCATCATGTGTGGTACACCTTATAGGATTTTCACCCATGTTGGCTATTCTTATGTTGGCTATGGCTAGGTTGGTTACACATAGGTCAAGGTTACACTTATGTTGGTGATACCTATGTTGGCTATTATTATGTTGGTTGTACCATCATTAGAAAAATATAATAAACTTGAAGTTTTGTTATTTACCAATGCATTAGGTAGATAGGCGCATAAGAATTCAGAGCTTGAAGAAATTAAAAGTAGGTCTCCTTTGTTTATGAAGTCTAAAAAAAGTTGGAGATCTCTTCTTGGTGCACTCATGGCATTAAACATTGTGAAAAATGGATTAGAAATGAGAAAATTATGGCCCTTCAAAGTGTGCATGGTCAAAAAGTCGAAAAAATGCCACCCAACACTAGGAAACCATTCTGAAAACACCCAAACAGTCCTTGTATGTTGCTCTATTGCCTTTAGAGTTCAAAGATGAATTATAGAACTTAAGATGGCACTTTCACAACACTTTAGATCACTCAATTTGAATAGGATTTGAGAAAGTTATGAGCTTTGTAAGTAGGAGGTTTCTGAAAGAAGAAAAATGTGTTTTTTAGCATTTTGAATTGGATTTGGGTGGATTAATCCAATGTACGGTGGAACAACATTAGTCTAATTCCATTGAAACTGGATTTGGTGGGACCAATCCATTACATCAATCCATTACATCTAATGTGCAAAGGTATGGACCAATCCCATTCCACTAAAACTGGATTTGAATGGAATTGTGTAATGACATAAGACTTGGTGTTCTAGTAGTGTTAAACAAGGAACTTTAATTTTTTGTATTCTTGAAATAAATTTACTTCTTTTAGAAGGACAAAATGTAACAAATATACATCATTGAACAAATGTTACAAATGAATTTTTATTTTTATTAATTTTCCACAAAACTTGAATTTTAACATTCAATAGTGAATCTTAGATTTAATCTTTACATAACTTTGTTCAAGTTTTTCCATAACCTTCTACCATCAATGCATCCAACTTTGCATTACCCTCGTTTACTTGAATCAACATGTATGTCATTTTGGGATACTCAATATGGGGTACTATAAGGTAATTGAAGCTTTCTGGACATGAGCAATACCCCTCTAATGGCCCAAGCAAAAATTATTCAACCCATGTTGCTTTACCTCTAGGTAGTTTTGGTAGGTTTTATGCAATACCCCACTTAATGTAAAATGATATGTGATTGACCCCAAAGCATTTATGCAATATTGGATAAAGGTAATGCAATTTAATTCCATCCATTCGGCCATGAACAATACCCCTATTTGATAGCTTAGGCATGTAACCAATGGTCCTTTACAAAATACTTTAATATTGATTTCCCTCTAGGTTTTAGTAGGATTATGCAATACCCCACTAAATGAAGAAAAACATGTGATTGATCCCAGAGTATTTTGGGGACATTGGATAAAGGTATTGCAATTTAATTCCATCCTTTTGGCCATGAGCAATAGCCTTCAGATAACTTAAGCAAAAAATGATTTAACCCATTGTGTTTTACAAAATACCCCAATTAGGGTATTGATTTCCCTCTAGGTTTTGGTATGGTTATGTATTACCCCATTTAGTGTATAAATATATGTGATTGACCCTAAGCATTTATGGGATATAAAAAAAAGGTATTGCAATTTCATTCCATCCTTTTGGCTTAAACAATACCCCCTTGGATAGCTTAGGCAAAACATGATATCAACCCATGGTGTTTTATAAAATACCCCAATTAAGGTATTGATTTACCTCTAGGTTTTGGTAGGGTTATGCATTACCCCATTAATTGCCAAAATATATATGATTAACTGCACAACATTTCCAAAATACCTTGAGAAGGGTAATGCAACTTCACTCCATCCTTCTGGTCATGAGCAATATCCTTTTAATATCATAGGCCAAAATGAATCAGCACATGGCGTTTTACATAATACCTCAATGCGGGTATTGCTATCCCTTTAGGATTTGGTTTGGTTATGCAATACCCCTCGTAGTGTCAAAAGATATTTGATTGACCCCAAAGCATTTATTGGACACCTTGAAACAAATATTGCACATTTATGGATTACATAGTGTGGGTTATTGCAATTTAATAAAATCTTTACAAGCAATAAACTTTCATTATTTTATGCATTACTTGGAGTTCTAGATTTCTATATTAACTTCATTTAGTTGTGATTAACAATTATTCATTGACACGTATTGGTTACCTAAACATTTGGATATTATTCTAACATTATAGTTTTTTTTCCAATGCAAATTGTGCATAATTCAATTTGATTTGGTGAATGGTGTAAAGGGTTTAGTATAGATGAAAGTTGAGTCACATGTATATTAAATATGAATATGGGTACAAGTGTCAAACCTTTTTTTATTCCATAATCCTCTTTTTATAAGTATATAAGTGTTCCATCATTGTTTCATGCTAATATTTCATCCAATGACGAAGTTCCTAAAGCCATCATCCACCCTACAAAATGCCATTCCGAAGTGCATGGATTTTTTTACTTGGGCCAAATGAAGGTGATGTTGCATGATCACACAATTCAATGCCTACACCCGTGGTAAACTCTGTTGTGATCTTGATGATTGTTTCATGCAAGTGGGCTAGAGCTCAATCTATGGGGGCAAATGAACCTTTCGGCACATTGACATTGTCAAAAGAACTATCTTCATCCATGGCCATAAACACCCCAATGTCAACAATGCCAACCTCATCAACAGGATCTTGGTTACAATCCTCATTATTGAACACACCATCATCCAATTGTAAATATGTCAGATCAACAAACAAGCATTTCAAACCACCATGGTGAATTCCATGATATGTGCCACAATACTCAATGATATTATTTGTTATAGGGTTGGTACAAATCAATATAATAACAACTTGATGCTTGCAAAACTTGCCTTACAATGCCCATTCGCAAATGCAACTTGGGTATTTAGTGAAAGGGGCACATATCTTATAACACCACGACGGTGGTGGCTTTGCACCTGCCAAACATCATCACCATCATCCCCTTTAAAGGTAAGTGGGATCACATCACTATGTGGAATTCAATTAACTTTGTCAACACTTGCCACCACAAGTTGTGCCATGACCTTGTTTTTTATGAACCCTTGCTTCTTCATATTGGCTTGGTGCATATAATGTCATGCCACTATTGTGGTTAGCCTCCACATTAACCAATTGATGCGGCACCCCTTCAAACCCCCTTGGTCTCAAGAGAAAACCAACATTTTAGAGCCCCAATGATAAGACTATATGCTGGTTTATGTGTCTTGATTTGAATGCAACACACAACAAACCCAACCATCCAAAGCTTTGCATGGACATGCACAACATACTTTCAACCCATGATGTAATTTGAATATGTGTGAAAATTGAACATGCAACTTATAATGCATCCATAGCAAAAAGGTTTAAAAAGATGCCATACTTGGAAGGGGGACCCTTTACTTATTGAGTTGGCAATATTAAGTCCAAAATATCTTGTCCATGCAACATTAGGTTGTAGTTTATTAAAACTTTCCATCACCATCTCCCTCCCACCTACCTTGAAACCATCAATGGACTCATATAAGTTGATGGACATGAACATCATTGTGTGGAGGTGATCAAGTACTACACACCTCACCTTTAAAGCCTTGATTTTTTCCATGGAGCACAAGCACCATGCTTTCAACACATGCCATGCACAAAGAAAAATTGAAACAAGATTTTGACTCCACATAATCCTACCATGGTACACCCAACATTAACATGCTTCCCATGAACAATAATTGTGTTATGAAATCCCCATGCTAACATAGTACCAACATAAGATAATGCAACAAAAAATTAAAAATCAATGTATAACCTACCACAATGCTCAAAGTTCTTATGGGGCATCATTCATAATGAAACACAATGGTTTTCAATGTGGCATATGCAATAGAAACTTTGCTCACATGGCATTCAACCACTCCACCAAGTTTTCACACCTTTGTCAATTCGTGATAACCCAAGCAACTAACACCCCTATGTGATGAAAATAAAATGCCATCATTGCGAATAGGTGGTATTTCATATCGATAGTTCCAAATGTGGCATCTATAAAAATAAACTTGTTGTGATCAAATTGGAGCATGGCATGTTGTCGAATAAATAACCATGTAGTAAGAGTTCCCAACTTGTGAAAACCCATGGAATACCCTCACAAGTTTACAAATCACAATAACCCTAATTAATAGAACCTTTCAACCTTACAAATGAACCTTACCACAACCCATAAACAAGTAATAGTTTACAAATGGTAGAAAAAACCACACAAAGTCTTACCTTATGGCTATTTAAACTTATGCAAAAAACAAAATTCCCCATCCTCTTAAACATAATCAATCGAATATATGTAGGGCTTTTAATCAAAATATGTGATGCCCACATGCAATTGATACTTCCATGACCATCCATATGCATGGGGGAACAAAATTCCCTAAGTAAAAGCAATAAAAAGCAAGACAAAAGGAGTTTATTAAGAAAGAATATCATACCATTGATGTTTAAGAATGATGCCATTGATGCTCAACGAGCTTTTGACCTATATGAAAAACATGGATAGATCAACATGGATGTCATTAAAGAAATATACATTCAACCCTAAATAGTTCGAATGGTGGATGCCATGAACCACGATAATTCTAAACAACCAACTACACATGACCTTTAAAAAAAAACGCATAGTCACTATTGAAGCTAAACATTCAAACACAAATTAAATAAAAATTCATTATGACCACTAATTAAACCCTAATTTGGTTCAAAATTAAACAAAACAAACAAATAAATGGATTCCATGGTGTGTTTCTTATCTCTTAGTTTGGTTTATCAATGTGAACCTTTCTCCATTATTTTTTAGGGAAAAACAAAAGTGTATTGTGGCATGTATGTGCAAATGCCAAATTCCTCCCAAAATCCATATTAGGTCTGATTTTAATTAGGCTTAAAATGTGCAAAAATTCATAAATGTTTATTGTTTTGATAACCCAAAATTCATAAAACCATGGTGCTAAATAACATAAATAATCCACATTGTTTAAGTACACCATTAAAACAAGCAAATTAAATTGTTTAATATAGGCCTAACTGTTTCATAAACTTATGTATAACATGCATTAAATGTGTTGGGTTTGCAATACCCTTCATTGTGGAAAACATTCTTGAAGCACAACCTACAATACCTTCATTGGGGGGTTTCACATAGTTTGGATTTAAAAAAGATTATGCAATACCCAAAGAACACACTAAAACATCATGCTTACATCTAATGTTTATCTACAATACCCTTACACATGGGGGTGATAAATATTTTAATTGTGCCCTTATTAATTTGCTTAAATGAACCAAGTTCCACGCAATATTTTCATTTTATTTTTTCTTCATCATTTTCGACCATTGGGGATCTAGTGGAGTGCTAACAAGGTAGGTAGGTACACATAGCCATGCAAGTGGGGTTTGGTAGGTACCTACCAAAAGTGTTGGTAGGTAGATAAATAGATGGGGGGTGGGTAGGTGGGTGGGGACGAGAGCATCACATTTTTAATTTATTAGTGAACATGTAGATGGGGGGT
>Ga0209208_10005907_pt1 | contig 16959 bp, 8 predicted proteins | sample S1TSphfallax_3_FD_187694 | JGI IMG/M metagenome (GOLD analysis project Ga0209208, IMG submission 187694) | Host-associated microbial communities from peat moss isolated from Minnesota, USA - S1T2_Fd - Sphagnum fallax MG (SPAdes) (version 2) | ecosystem: Host-associated > Plants > Peat moss >...
TGGTCCCCGTTCACTAGGGGGTTAAACAATTTCACTAGGTAAAATTGTCCAAATTCACTCAAAAATCTAGTGAAACCCATAGTGAACTAGGACACATTTCCTAGTAGTGTTAAGAAGCCATAAATTTCTAAAGGGGGATAGTCAAATGGTTAATATATTTTTTTGGAATCTGATCTTTTAGTAATGGGTAAACCAAAATAGTTTCATGTTTAGTTGCAAATGTTTTTCCCAAATTGCCATATATTATTGAAATTAAAATAGTCTCAGATCAAATTTTAGATTTCCCTTTATTTTTCACACATCTTATTTGGTTATAAAAAATTCAAAATAACTTAACTACTGAAATATTTTCGGTATGTCTTCTCAATAGTAGAAAAAAAAATTGGCCCTACCTTTTACAATGGTTCAAGGATAGCTATGGAAACATGGGCATATCAAGTGATAAAGTGATATGTGCATCCAAACCAAATTCCCATTGTTTTATAGGAAATGCACCAAGGTGTGGAAGGAGGTTTTTTCTTATAAACATGATTGCAAATAATATCATGAATGCCAAATATTGGTGGCCGCCAACCTTGCACAGGACATTATACAATATTATTAATCCTTTAATGATTGCCAATGTATGATTTTTTTTATAACTATTAATATTTCCAAAATAATTACCATTTTGCCAATAAAACATTGCATGAAATGCAGTTGGATTTTGTGGCCCCATCAAGCATGTTAGTAGGTATACTAAGAATAATTACATTGTGATAGCTCTCGAATATGTCACCAAATGGAAGTTAAAACCTTCATAATGAATACAATCATAATTACAACAAAATTCATTTATGACTTCAGTATTACCAATTTGGATGCCCATTCACATTGGTGAATGATCAACGTGGATGAAAGCATGGTAAATTAGACCACACATGTTCTTTGAAACATAAATGAAAAGTAGTTAGGAAATATGCTTTGATGTATTGAACTTTAAAATATTATTTAGTTCAAGGATAAATATGAACATTTTAAAAAACTTTGTTAAAACTTTAAATAAAAATTACATGTTTAAAGTAAGTTAAAGTAAATTCATGGGAATTCAAGCAAAGATCACAATCTACTTTATATAACCCTTATGTAAATTATAAGTAGATGAAATATTACATTTTTAAAAAAATTGAATTAGTGGGGCCCTAAAATGTAATTATGGCTTTTCATCTTTTTCACATTACAATATAAATATATTTAGCTTGTAGGGTAAAAGTAGGTTTGAAAAAAATATATATTAGTCAATTTCAAACCTACTTGTTATTTACTTTTATTGTATTAAAGTTCTTCAAATTTTATATTCAACTTACCATATACCCAATGTAGGCATAAATGTTTTCAAAATGAAAGATTAAAAACTTTCCAATCTACTTTCTTGTGTTTTTGTAGAAAATTGTCATATTTTTAAATGGGATTTTAAGAAAATGTATTTTTTTGTGTAATTTACCATGTTTTCACCTAGGTGTGCATTTTATCAATGTGATATTCTCATTATTCATTTCTTCATGAAACACACCATTTCCACCACTTAATATACACATGGCAATGGGTAAGCAAAATCAACCAACAAGGTGATTGAATTATTGTTGATAATGATGGTCAATGAAAGAAGACAAATTGGGATGAACATTTGCATACGATCCTTTAGTTTGTAAGAAAACTTTCAAAGTTACCACAAGTCATACACCATTCTAATTGGTTTATGGACTTCACCCATTGAATACCTACTACCCACCACCAATTCAGAAATTGCTAGGGATTTTTCCCTAGTTAGAGTTTTGACAAGTAGACTCTTATAATTGGAAAAGTTGAATGAATTTAGGCAAAAGGCAATTGAAACTATAGGAAAACATACATGGAATCATGTTTTATGGGCACAACAACATCACAAGAACAAATCATTTTCCACGGGGGACTATGTTTTGTGGTTTCCAAAGGCAAGGAAAACACACACACAAACATTCAAAAAACAATTGTTTAGTCCATATAGGATTCAATATTGTTTTCCAAACAACATTACTTTATGAGTCACAATGGACAAGTTTGATCCCAACCACATATTGGTCAACATCAACAAGTTGAAACCCTACATGTTTTTGGATTTAACTTTAGTTAGAAGATTGGAAGCTCAAATACAAGGGTGTAGATATGGTATAATTGGGATTCCACAAGAAAGAAAAAAAATTCCAAATTAACATTGTAGGAAAGCTATACCAATCCCACTATTGATACCAAATTTATAACACCACAAGATTTTGTAGAAATATAGGATAATTCCACCAAGGCCTTGGGACAAACCTACCAATTCCAAGGAACCAAAAGTAACTACCAATTTTAAAAAACTAAAACCAACTACCGGTTCTAGAGAACTAGAATCCATGTCCTTGGAATTAACTACCAATTTTGGTCAATTTTTATATATCTAATGATATCCCATGGAATTTAGTTAATGGGATTTTCTTTGTAAAATTCTAAAGGAATCCAATGCATGGGATTTTGGTCATGAGGGATCTAATAGGGGTGTAGGTCGATTTTTTGCAAATTAGATATCCAATACTCAATAATCCCCAATGCATGTTTGTTGAAGTGGTATCCAAGGAGCCTACTCAATAAACATCAAAATTTGGAATTGATATCCAAAAAATGATGCCACATTCCAATACACCCTTTCACTAATACAAAGTGGCACAATGAGAAATTGAGTTCACCAAAACTACACTGCCCTACAACTAAAATTCAAAAACCAACTCATATACAATTGTTATGCAATTTTTTTTGGGTATTACAACTACTATATAACTATCCTTGAAAAATACGATGTATTAACAAATAAATTTCCACGTAAAAAAATCAATTAGTTGTATTATAGTTGCAAGTGAGTTGAAAATGAAATTTTTATATGATAATTTATACACATGGTACATACATATGTAGTCAACCATGTTTGGTTTTTTCAAGAATTGTAGTGTAGTTGCATGTGGCAACTACTTTAAAATTAATGTAAATGTGTCACTAAAACAACAAATATGTTGCAATTATTGTACAATGTACATACATGCGATCATGTCACATGTTCACATTTCCACCACTCATTATGGGATACACTTGCAACTAGTTTTTGATTATGATTCCTATTGATACAATTAGTATGGCCACAAGTGCACCATTACTAAAGTATTATTGTTTAACTATGTTATAACTATAAACAACTATTTATAACTTAATAAGGATACATTTTCATCAGTTATTTATATTTTCATCATGTGTGTTTCATTTTGAATGATTTAAAATGTTATGGGAGCAGTACCTCAAGTTCTAGAAATCATCTTTGAAGTGCAAAGGAAAATGAATAATGAAAAAATAACAATAAGATTAATAAATTTTCCAACTTACAAAACATGTTTTTTTTTCCAATTTCCTTTTTGGACCCCTCTTACTTTCAAACCTCATAATTTTCTTATTTCTTATTCATTTTAAATGATTTAAAATATTATAGGAACGCCACTTGAAGTTCTACAAATCATCTTTGAATTTTAATAACAACAAAACAACATACAAGGAATTTGTTGGTGTTTGTGAACCGGTCTTTGTAGGATTGGGTGGTTTTTTTTTAATTTTTTGAACCCCTCTACTTTGAAGGGCCATAACTTTCTCAATTCTATTCCATTTTTTATGATTTTTAGTGCACTAGATGCACCAATAGGAAAATTTTATGTTTTATTTAGACATAAAAAATAATGGAGCCCTCTCCTTGGATTTGGCCCACCTTGAATGCTTAAGTGTTATAGTTGCAACTCAGTTTGCAACTAATGAACATTTAAAATATTTAACCCACATGTTTTGTCTTCGAATCCAGTGTTACAAATTATATAAAGAAGGCTTGTTCTTTTATGTTTTCACATTAAAATACATGTGTCATTTTGGAACGAGCTTAAAAAAATTTAACTTAAAAGCAAAACATAAAATAAAAAATAAAAATTTCATGGTTATTCTTTAGTGCACTTAATCTCATGCTTTCCTACCTATTTAACTACCTAGGTAAGTAAGTAGGTCCTATTTTTCTACCTACCTATGTAGGTAAATAGGTAGGTTTTAAGTAAATATATAAGTATGTAGGTCTTAAAACCTAGGGATCTACCTACCTATGGTTATGTACAACCTACCTAGCTATTAATTTTATTTTTTTCCAAAATACAATAATACACCATGTGGCAATTATTTGTATTGTGCCACATGTCACATTTTTTGTCCATCATTAAGAATCATAATGGACCATGGAGATCAATATTTCAAAAAAAAAATTGTCCAAAAACTTCATAATGCCACATGTCAAATTTTAATAAATGGATGACAATTAATGATGTTAGCATGACATCATGTGTGTAGTTATAATGAAGTTGCATATTAATTGAAAACGAGTTGTTTAGATTAAGTTGCAATTGAGTTGTAATGAATTGCACCATATATACGGTGAATTGCAACTCTACAATTCATGCAACTTGGCTGTTAACATTCACAACATATAAATATAGTGATTTGCAAATGTATTCTGCAACTCAAAAATTGAGTTGCAAAGCTAGTTGCAAAACACCTTTTTTTTTCATAATGTGGGGTGTGATTCACTAGCCCAAATCATCATGGGACTTTAAAAGTGAAATATGTTCATTGCACTTTAATGATTTCACCTTGGTGACAATTATTTCATTATAGGGTCACTATGTAAACATCATGTTTCACAACTAGTTGACATAATTCACTATTTAAATTTACTATGGTAAATGGGTGCAATCACAAATGTAATGTTTCTTTGGTAATTTCATGTTTTGAAGTTGTAATTCAATTTGATGTTAAAATTGTAAGATTTGTTTATATAATTGTATTTTTAATATATCATGGGAACATGTGAATTAATTTGAAATTAATCCAATGAATAAAAAATAAACAGAAACACAGATAAAATATTGTAACACATGTTTTAAAGTAGTAAAAGGACTTGTAAATGGATTTGATTTTTTTTGAAAATGATAGTTTTTGTCAAATCTTTAACATACACCTTAATAAATTAGTATGATTTTTTTCAAAAAATAAAAAATAAAATTTTGTCAAATATTTTAAAAAACTATTCCAGGAATATTTTAAAAATATTTCCCCAAAAAAAGTCATTAAAATTTTATAAAATAGGCAATTGTGGTTCATATTATCGCATTTGCACCTAAATAGGTTTATTTTTGTGTTGTATTATTAAATATCTTAGTAATTTAGGCTATACCTTATGTTATTTTAAGCTATTATTTTTATTTTAAATCATGTCCTAAGTTATTATGAATTGTTACAAGTTATTATATTTTAAAATATCGTAGTTTATATAAGATATTTACTTTAAATTATTTTAAATTAAACTATTTAATTAACCCTAGGTTATGACTTAGGTTATTTTATTTAAAATTATTATAATAACTAAGATGGAATAACCAATAATAACCTTAGTAAAATAGTTAACAACAACCTATAATCAAATAGCCAAGAACGACCAAGAATAACCTATAACAAAATAGTTTAAAATAACTAAGATTTAGAAAAGGTCTAAAATAACTTACAATAAAATAACCAATGATAACTTATGATATAATGGTCAACAATAGCCAAGATTAACCTATGATAAATAAATTTAAATAACTAATAATAGCCTATGGTAAATAACATTGAATATCCAATAATAATTTATAATAAAATAATTAACAATAACTTATGGTAAATAACTTAGAATAACCAACAATATCCCATGATAAAATAACTTAAAATAATCAACAATATCCTACATATAATAACCAAAAATAACCTAAGGTAAAATAATCAACAATAGTTTATGGTAAAACATTGTGAAAAGTTATGTCCATCAAAACCACACTACCTTACAACTGAAACTCAAAAAACGATTCATATACAACTATGTTACAATTATCCCTTGGGTATTACAACTAATGTGCAACTATCCCCCTAGAAATACAATGTATTAATAAATAAATTATCATGTCAAAAAATTAATTAGTTGTACGATAATTGCAAGTGAGTTGAAAATGGGTCTTCTATATGATAATTTATACACATCGTTGTACATATGTAGTTAACCATGTTTGACTTTTTCAAGATTTGCATTAGAGTTGCATGTGGCAATTATTTTAGAACTATTGTAAATGTGTTGTTAAAACAACAACCATGTTGCAACTAATGTACAATGTACATACATGCGATCATGTCACATGTTCACATTTCCACCACCCATTATGGGATACATTTGCAACTAATGACGCACCCCCAAGCTTTTTGATGGATTCAACTGCAAATCCAAAGGTGAACAACAAAAAGAGAAGGAGTTAGGGCGTGCTTCTTGGCTTGCAGCACTTTAAAGGTAGAGGGGCATGTTGGAGCTCTCGGATGGGACTAAGAAGATTAACAAGCAATTCAATCACTCACAGGGATTTGCACAAACCAAACAATAAGTTAGTGCGTAGTTGGAGCATTTTGGTGCACAAATGAACCACGGGCAAACACGGACTCACAAGACTTACCACGGCTTGGACTTGAGGGAAAGCCACTACCTTCCCCCTTATATTATACTTTGTGCTTGGCCACGGGACCAGCACCCAAATGTCATTTTGTCCCGGGACTCCCAAGTGGGAGTTCCGAAATTCCCATAATTGGGACTACCGCAACTTTGGGGGCCCATAAGTTTTCATGAAAACCTTTAATTGAAATGAGGTATGAAATAAAGTTATAGCCCTTGTCAAGAGCTTTTCAACGGTATGTCGCACTCCACCTTCACGTAAGGAAATTAGGACGATTCTTGACTTTTAGTGGTCAGGAGTCAAATTGTCAATTTGACCCCTGATCCTTCTTTTGGCCATAACTTGTGTTTTAAATGTCCAAATGAGTCATGTGAGCCCATTTTAGACATTTATGTTCCAAGGAGCTTTTCAATGATATAAGGAACTCTTCAATCCAATGGGTTTTGACCTTGCAATCGATCTCTGAAGATTCGGGAGTCCATCGAAACTCCAACTCCCAAAGTGGGAACTCACTTTGGAGTGTGGAGGTTCATTTTCTCACACTTTCCCACTCCCGGGAGCATGAAATGTGAATCCCAGGCTTCCCTTTTGGTCTGCACCTTTGCAAACCCTTGCCTTGGTCGCGAGCCCAAGGCTAGGGTTATGACAACTAAATTTTGATTATGATTTCCATTGATACATTTAGTATGGCCATTAGTGTGCCATTATTAAAATATTATTTTTCAACTATGTTATGACTATAAAACAATTACTTATAACTTAATAAGGATACATATTCATTAATTATTTATATCATCATCATATGTGTTTCATTTTGAATGATTGAAAATGTTATTTCAAGCTCTAAAAAAAAAAAATTAAGTGCAAAGGAATAGGAGTAATGAAAAAATAATTAGATAAATAAACTTTTCAACTTATAAAACACATTTTTTTTCCATGTTTTTCCTCTTTGGACCCTTCTTACTTTCAAACCTCATAACTTTCTTATTTCTTATTCATTTTAAATGATTTAAAGTGATATAAAAACACCACATAAAGTTATACAAATCACCTTTGAATTTTAATATTAAAAAGAAACTTACAAGGAATTTTTTGGGTGTTTGGGAATTAACATTTATAGCATTGTGTGGTTTGTTTTCTGAATTCTTTACCCCTTCTACTTTGTGGGGCTGTAATTTTTTCAATTATATTCCATTTTTTAATGATTTTTAATGTGCCAATGGGCCAATAAGAAGGGTCCAAGTTTTGTTTGGACAACAGAAACAATGCACCCTTGCCCTTGGATTTGGCCTACCTCGAACGCTTAAGTATTATAGTTGCAACTCAATTTGCAACTAAATAATAATTAAAAGATTTAACCCATATGTTTTGTTTTTTAATCCCATGTTACAAATTATATATATATTTTTTTGTTCTCTTATATTTTCATATTAAAATACAAGTGTCATTTTGGGATGAGTTCAAAAAAGCAAAACATAAATTTTTTAAAAAAATTCATGGCTATTATTTAGTTCACTTAGTCTTGTGCTTTCTTACCTACTTACCTACTAAGGTAAGTAAGTAGGTCTTAGGTAAATACGTAGGTATGTAGGTCTTAAAACCTACCAACCTACCTATTTATGGTTATGTATGACCTACCTAACTACTATATATATATTCCAAAATAGAACTAAATATGCCATGTGACAATTTTTTATTGTGCCATGTGTTATAATCTCAATCCATCATCAATAATCATAATGAATGATGAAGATCAATATTTTGAAAAGAAAATAATTTGTCCAAAAAATTTCATAGCGTGAAATTTTAATAGATGGATGACAATTAATGATGTTAAAATGACATCATGGGCATAATTATATTGGTGTTGCATAATAGTTGAAAATTTAATTGTCTTGACAAAGTTACAATTGAGTTGCAATGAATTGCACCGTATATACGATGAGTTGCAATTTTACAACTCATGCGACTTGTAAGTTATACTCACAATGTATAAATACAATGAGTTGCAAGTGTCCTTTGCAACTTAAAAATGAATTGCAAGGCTAATTACAAAACACCCTTTTTTCTCATAATGACATAATTAGGAATTACCAAGAATAGTCAACAATAGCCTATGGTATAATAATTTAAAATAACCAAAAATAATTTACAATAAAATCACCAACAATAACTTATGATAAAATAACCAACAATAGTTTACGATAAAATAGTCAACATTAGCCTATGATAAAATAACAAAAAATAACCCATGATAAAATAACTTAAAATAACTAAAAATAACCTATAATAAAATAGCCAAGAATAGGCTATGATATAATACCTAATAATAACGAATGGTAAAATAGTTTAAAATAACAAATAATAGCTTATGGTAAGTTATAATAGCCAACAATAACTTATGATAAAATAGTCAACAATAGCTTATGGTAAAATAAAATAAAATAGCCAATAATAACCTATGGTAAAATAGCCAACAATGGCTTATAATATAATAACTTATTGTAGAATTGTCAAGAATTGCCTATTGTAAAATAATGTAGAATAGCCAACAATGGTTTACAATATAATATCTTATGGTAGAATAACCAAAAATTGCCTAGGGTAAAAAGGAATGTGCATAATATTTCAATGGTTAAGGATTTGGTCCTTAAACATGGAGGTGAAAGGAAATGAAGGGTTCAAACCTTCACATTTGCACCCTAGGTTGGTGGGCAAGGTGTTTAAGTGGGCTAAGTTCTTAGCTTATGTTAAGTAACTTAGTGAAGGTTCGTGGGTGCCTAGTTTAGGTTCATAATTAATTATTTTAATGAATTTATTATCAATGATTTAATTATTAATAAATTTGATTAATGATTAATGAATTCACCTATTTGTAACAACTAAGCCCCATTTAAAAAGGTGTTGTTCACTTTCACCAAGTTTCTTCAATTTTACTCAAAATTAATGAAACACATAATGAACTTGGATGCATATTGATTTTGTGTTTCAATATTCAATGATTATTTGGCAAATGGTTTTACATTTCCCAATAATTATAAAAGGGGAATGTCTCCTTTCGTTTTTGTAATTTCTATTTTCTAATAAGCAAAAAAAAAATACTAAACAACCAACAAAATAAAAATAAAAAAATAACAACAAATAAAGGCAAGGCATAAGGTGAATAAGAAATTATGAAATTGAAATGATACTTAGATGATTTGCAATTTGTTGACCAAAGAAATGCCTTGACCATCCAAGTCCTCCAAAAAGAGTTGTAGAATTTCCAAGGTGTTCAAATTTAAAGAGATTGTAAAAAATTTGTTATTTTTGGTGGAATCACTATTTTGGGCTTCAAAAATTTCACCACTACATAGATGTACTTGAGTTGGGATGGGTTATGTTTGGCAAAACTTCATGTGATTGGTGTTAAACCACAAAAGAATTAGGATGGGTGAATCTATGGTAAAACAACCCACACCCAACTCCTTTTCCAAAAACATAGTAGTATGGAGTTGACATTGAACGGTGACATACCATGAAACTATTACACAAATTTTATGCTTGAATTACATTTTATAATTTTATAATTTATTTATATATTTTTGAAAAATTGGATTTTGTCCTTACATTTATTTAAAGGTAAAGAAACAAGTTGATTTTGATTTTTGCAATTTATTTTTGCATGAACCAAAATGATGATCCCAAACAATGCAAAGTGTATCAATTTTGGGAATTCTTATTTGATTTATTGAAGAATTCAAGAGTGGTTACAAGTGTTAAATATAATGTATTCTCAACTTCAAATGTCGATAGAACTTATTTAGATTTTTATATGTCATTCTTGAATGCATATTGCATCACAATTTGTAGGTCTTATGAGAAATATTGAATCTTAAATCAAGTTGAAAATTTAAAAACATGTTATTTAATCCTTAATTGTTGCAACTGACAAATATGGTCCACCACATTAGCATTTATCCAACCTACAATGTAAGAGGCTCAAAATTGATAGCCTTATGGTGTAAAGGACATGTCATATCGTCTTTTCCACACTTACAATGTTTCATTTAGATTTCTTGAACGATGCTAGCATTTTTTTCAATCTTAGGTAGCATTGTATAACTCCATTTCCAAATTTTGGTCTTTGCCCATGCTACAAACCTCAAGAACATGCGAGAGGGCTCAAGTTCATACAAGGTATGCAAAACACAACAAGCCTGAGAACAATCCCAAACAACGGTGATTTTTTTCCTACCCAAAATTAAGATGAAATTTGTATGATTTTGCATCCATTTCTTCCTCATCTCAACTTGATTTTGCACAGTATTTTTTTCACATCATTCATATAGATGCATTCTATCTACTTAAAAAATTATACCATCCATAAAACATGATATCTTGGTCCAATCCTCCAAAAACTTCTAATTTTGAAAGTTGCCCACAATTAAAAACTAAACTTTTCAATTGTGGGGATTTTCCATTTCTGAATCAAATCCTTGTTTTTTTAATAATTGAAGGATTTAGCTTGAAGTCATGTACAACTCTATTGAGTTGGATTTTTGAAATTTTGACAAAATCCATGACTTTTGGGCACATTTGTGAGGGCTGGTCCAACTTTTGTATTGGGACTGCTTTGGTCAAATGTCAATTAAGGTTTAAGAGTAACACATGCAATGGGTCATTTTACCATAAACTTACCTAGATGGGGATAAACCATGCAACAACTTTAATAATAATGTCAATCCATGGGGTTTAGAAATGAGGTTTAGAATGTGATCCCAAACAAAGTTCCAATTGAAATCTCATAAGGAGGTCTTAAAAACAACATGGTGGACAACATCTTAAATGAGATCTTGATCAAGGATTGAAATGAAAATTTGGAGGTTTCCAACGAGATCTTAAAAAAGATCCCAAATGATGTTGTAAAATGAAGAGCGAAGTAATGCTAATTGGTTGGTGCTTGTAATGGTGCAAGGGGTCTGAACATTGGCCTTGAATGATGGTGCCCAAGCACCATTTTTGATTCTTAGTTTCATCGTTAACTAGTGTGGCCTTTGCCATTGGCCAAAGTGTTACCACATCCTCAACCGATTTTTCCTTCCAAAACTTGGTTTTTTGGAATTTATTTGAATTTTCACTTAATGTGATTTAAAATTCCACCCTTGGGCCAATGACCCTCAAATTAGGGGAGGCCTAGGGGAGTAGGCCTTCCACTATATGTTTTGCATATGACAAAAATGACAAGTTCTTGACCTTTCACACACCAAAACATAAACCCATATCATATCACTTTAGAAACAATAAATAAAATAAGAACTTCAATTTTTTAACAATTAGTCCCCCAAAAAAGTTGATTCAATATTTCATGTTGCACCTTACTTCAAAACTATGCCTACTGCCATAGTACCTAGCCTGGTTAGGCATCAATTAATTAATTTTTTATTGCCGAGAATTTGAAAATAATGTGTCCTACCATGCAATAAATTTGATTGAAAAGGTTTTCAAACATGATAGCTTCATAATTTAATATAATGCTGAATTTTAAATTATTATTATCTTTACTGCCAAACGTAATAATATTATACAATTAACAATATTAGTAACAAAAAATAATGTTATGTAAACAAACCCAAAAATAAAAATTATTAGGCACCTTGCTACTGAACCGACCTAGGTACCACAGTAATTCATATTTTCTAGTTGTTTCCTATATAATGCTAGTCACATCAAAAGTATCCAAAACCAAGCACAATCACAATTGAGTTTTGATTTGATTTTGTTTTGTTTTGAGAGACCTTTTTCACAAAAAATTTTCAATTTATCTTTGGACAATTTTCAAATATCGATCCAAAACAATAAATTACATGTTCACTAGAATTTATTTTCCTTACAATCCACATGATAATGTTTCAACTTGTCCAATAACACTTATTTAGTGTGCACTTACTTCTTTTGCCATATTCTCTACTCGATTAGTGAGACTTGTGTTGTTGAACATGTATCATAATAATGAATGAATTTTGAAAGGGCAAATGGTACATCTTCTTTAACCTCTATCTGAAATTTGATATCCATTAAAAATAATTAAAATGATTTTAATTTATTTTCCAATGAGCAAATTTACTCAAAATTCAATATCTCTTCCATCTTAAGTTTAAAATTTACAAAATCAAACTGCTTGGAACTCTATTCGTGGAGGGATTTCCAACAACATGCCCCAGCTTTGGGGTAAGTTTAAATTTGATTTTATTGAATTTCCAATGACAAAAATATTCAAAATTCAATAGCCCTTGCACCATAGGTCTAAATGGTATGAAACCATGTAGCAGAACTAGTACCCATCCAGGCCTTTTAAAGGTACGAAGAGTGCAATGGGGGCAAAGAGATCTCACCATGACAAAACAAAAACAAGGTGTATCACACTGTGGCCTTGCCAATTACATTTTAAAAAGTATCTTTTGCCAAAAGAAGAAATTATTATGGAAACTCAAATATTTCCCCATGCAAAAATATAGCCAATCTTCAAAAAAATCCTCGAAAAAGAAACCAAAATCCTTCAAGATATTATTATAACTCATTATAAAAACTAATCTCAAGTTTCAACACAAGCCAAAAATATCATCTTTCAAAAATCCTCATATAAAAATAAATAGACCTATTATTATTATTACCTAGTAGGGGCCAAAATCCATTAAGCTACTATGCTCTATAATGAATCTAAACACAATACCTATCCTTGCCTTGGTTGGCAAGGCCAACAAACTATGTTCCTTCCTTAATGGTAAGATTCTGATGGGCCTCTAGCTAATGCAAAAAATGGTGGTTGCCCAATGCTGAGTGCTCAACATTGAACAAAGAAGAGTTTTTTAGGGATCCAAATGAGGTGAGTCCCTATGAGTTGATTAGGCTCAGATTGGGTGAGTCCCTATGGGTGAGTCCCTATGGTTGATTAGGCTCGGGTTAGGTGAGTCCCTATGGGTTGATTAGGTCAACTCTTTTGCCTTACATACATATGGGCCATTACAACCCTAATTTTAAATTTCAAAAATGGGGCATATACCTATTAAACCCTAGAAGGGGCATCAACTCATAGTTATTGTAATAGATCATATAACCAAATTTAATAAGTTGTAATTTTAAAACTCTTGTTAAAACAACATGTGGCACAAAGTGTTCACAATTGCATAATGAATTATGGCATGGTTTGGAATCCCACTTAAATGGGTTTTGACCATAGATACCAATTTGCACCAGATTTCATGCAAGAAATATTGACACATTTGGCACATAGGTAGTATACACCACTCAAACCCAGTGTTAGAAAACAAGGGGAAAAAAATCAATTTTGTCAAAGTGGTGATCATTAATAGCAAGATTTAGCCACATTTGGCTACAGACCAGATTTCACATTTATATTTGTTTCAAAATCCTTCCATATTTTGACTACCTACTAGAGCCTAATGTACAAATCTAGCAATTTTTTTAATAAATAAATAAATAGAAAATTGAAATCTGATGATTTTAAGGGTCTTTTCCACCAAAAAAATCCTTGATGTTGTTGGGCCTTTTTCCTGGCAAAATGATGAAAATTGCCACAATAAAAACATTGCTCAAACCATGTTGAATATGGTTTGATTTGTGGAACAAACAAATAAAACGTTGCATGTACAATGTTGTCCAAAGAAGAAAAAGTAAAAGTAAACTCATGCAATTAAAAAAAAGATTATCACATCACATGGTGTACAATTCCATCAAGATGGTAACATAATAATTATTGTTTTCATTTGGCCTTATATTAAGTTGGTATCTTTAAGCTAGTAAAAGGCCGATAGGTTATTAGTTTTGTTTATTTTCTCAAATTGGAATTCCCCAAACCATGGAGCCCCGAGCGGTGTTTTGGTATTGCCAAAGAGCCCTCAATAAGTAAGGGTTCACCAAGGTGATTTTGTAATGTTTAGATTTTAGACTCGCAATGTAGGAGTTATTGAATTTGAATATTTTCATTGCAAAAAATTCAATAATTTTCTTTAAATTTTAATATTTAGGAAAATTAGGGGTGTGCTCTTGGTACTATTGGAAATCCCCCAATGAATGGGGCACATCAAGGTGGTTCTGTAATTTTCAGATTTGTTGTGTGAGAGTGTTAAATTTTGAGTGTCACAATGTGTGCTCCATGACACAAGTTACATTAGTATACATTGAGTTAAAATTAATTCTCTTGCACAATGCAAAGATTAACCAATAAATGAATTAATCGTACACAAATATTCATAAGACTCTTTATTAATCATGTTTATTTGTTTGTCTAAAGTCTTCATACCTATATAGTTAACCTATTGCTTCACTACAAACCCATGTGCATGAATGAACAAAATAATGAAATAGGTAACCAACTAGTGGTTGTAATTACAACTCTCTTAATATACATTGCAATAGTTCAAGAAATCACATAAATTTTATTTGTCAAAATTCCCAAAAAAATTTAATAAAAAAATTAACCCATGAAAACAATAATAACTTGGAAGGTAAAGATGGCAATAGAACCTCAATCTCATCTATTACCTAACTTGTTTCTTCTCCTCATCTTTCTAACACCTCTATCAATTGGTGCCCATTTCAAATCATCAAAGACCTTTGTGACAATTGGGTTAAACATACTAGAAGTAAAATAACCATGGAATTTTATGATGATTATGGATAGCATAGTACCCAGTTTACTTGTGAGGATTATAAGATGTGTTGGGATTCAACAAATAATGTAATTTCAAAGACAAATTTTGCATTGAAAAACTAAACATAACCATTATTAAAGGTGGAGATTAGTTGTATATCTATCCCTAATGCCTATTTTGATTATGTTGTGAATAATGTATCTTCATGTTAATAACATGTTAATATACATTGTTATTAATATACATTATATCAATCTATATTGTAAAAATGCATAATATTATACTTTGTTCTTGTCATTGTGCACACTTTTATTCATGGAGATGATCAAGTAAGAACCCACCATTTAAAATGTGTGGATCATGCAAGTTTTTCCAACATTATCAACAATGAAAATTGATCAACACATAGACAAACAATTATTTTTGATCTCAACACAAGTTCTTTCCCAAATAAAAGAGGTGGTCCAACATTTGTTAGTTGGTAACCACCACCAATTGTGCTTAAAAATCCAAAGGTATTGGGCCATGTGAAGAAATTGAAGGAGGGACTAATCATTGCAAACTAGATGGTGTTTAAAATACTCATGTCCAATTGATTGTTTCTTTTTACATAAAATGTTTTATGAATCATGTAGATATGTTGGTTGCAACATGGAACAATGTTAGGAAGTTAGGAAGTTAGGGCTAGATAAGCTTATCAAAGATACAATATGCAAAATGTACATTGTAAGAAACATTAAAAGGTACAAGATTACAAACTCAATTTTATACATGCACATTGTATTAAACATTGTTCATTTGTCATTGTTACCACAAGATTGCAAAAATGACAATGGTACACACCAATGTTGTGCATGTAAGTGTCAATAGACATATATATGACGTGTAAATAATGTGTAAGTGTAAATCATTTATGTTGTGTACAATTTGTTTTTCCTTTTACATTTACACGGCCCCATGTATATGTTTTGGGGAGTGTAAGTGTAAGTATATATACTATATACATTTAATGACTATACCTTCTTGCAAATCCATGTTAATTAGTTGTGGGTGCATCTCAAAGCTCAATTTTATTTTTTTACAATGGACCACTTTGATTGGTCCTTCATAAAAAGTCATGATATTTTGATAGTCCCCAAGCATTAGCATTTATTCAATAATAACTTTTATTATTGAATGTTACTTATTGTAGCTTTTACAAGAGCTTAGGTACTTATTATACTTATTGTGATTCATATTAATTGATTTAATTAATTGTGGTATATTCGAAAGCACAAATGTTTTAATGGTTTTTCTTGGCAATGGGGCATTTGGTTAGTCTATCACCAAAAATTTATGAAATCCCCCCTTCCCCGCATTTTTTACATTGTTTTACACTTACACAATCATATATATTAATTCAGTAAGTCTCTCTGTCAATGTGTCAGTTTGTCGAGGTCCTGAAACCCAGATCACTTTTAATAAAACTGTCCCCCCGAACTCGAGGGCCCAAAAACTATTCAGGACTTCGAGTTCTTACTTCTTACTTTTACATCCGTTTCCGCGCAGCAACTGCCGGAGGTCCTTACTTCTTACTTTTACTTTTACGTCTGTTTCCGCGCAGCAACTGCCGTCGTCGATGGGGGAGGTATTTTTGGGATTTGGAGGGTGGGTGAGGAGATTTGGGTGCGCTTTTTTTGGGCTAAGGGTTTAGGAAGGTCATG
>Ga0209208_10005908_pt1 | contig 16957 bp, 4 predicted proteins | sample S1TSphfallax_3_FD_187694 | JGI IMG/M metagenome (GOLD analysis project Ga0209208, IMG submission 187694) | Host-associated microbial communities from peat moss isolated from Minnesota, USA - S1T2_Fd - Sphagnum fallax MG (SPAdes) (version 2) | ecosystem: Host-associated > Plants > Peat moss >...
GAAAATCCCTCTTATGAGTATCATCAGGAAGCAACAGCAATTATGGCTACTGCATGCAGCCAGGGTTTGGATTTACACAAGCAATTTGACACAAAGGACAACAAAAGAACATAATACTGGATGATTGAAGGGTTAGTAATATTCACAATTTGTTGGTTGAATATTACTAACCAACAACAAAACTACTCAAATCCCCTCATTTGACAACCAACCAACTACCCATTCAAGAAAAGAACAATATCCAATCCTTTAAGGTTGAAATAGTGGTGTTGACATTGAGAACCATTGCAAGCAGAAAAATGGCAACAACAACATCAGCCTTGAGTAGGAAACAACCCACAAATGATGATGTTATAAGATGGTTAAATGATGGTGGAAAGATGATGATAAAATGATGATGGAAAGATGTTGGTAAGTTGACACTACACACAACTTTAGGTTTAGGTCCGAATGTATAGCTAGGATTTGAGGCTTCCTTCAAGAGGCCAGTAGACTGAGTGGAGGGGCCTAAAATCCAGAAGGATCTAAAAAGCTAGACCCTTCAGATGCCTAAAAAAATGCCAGATTTTTTTGGGTCTTATTTTTCTAATTTTAAAAATGGTATTTTCAAAATCCAGAAGGCTGAGTTGACAACTTAGTGGAGACCTTCCAGATTTCGGAAGTTCTTTGTGGCATCTTTGGCTAGGAGAGCATCCCCAAAATTCACTAAAAAACAATTCGGGTGATTCTTTACAATGATATTTATTATGTTGCATTTTAATTGATGATCTTATATGTTGCAACTTAGAATGTTTCATATGCTTTCAAATTGATGCTCATGATGTTGCATTTTGAATCGATGATCATCATGATGACTTTCCATACAACCATGACACTCCATTATTGAGTATCTTTAAATTATATGATTAAATTATAAAGAAAATCTCCAAAATTTAACACTAAAACTTGATTCAAGGTTTAACTTTGAATTCTAAATTTGATGTAGGAATTAAACTCCTGAACTAAGTGACGCAAAAGTTCAGTTAGAAACTAGAACTATAAGTTTTTAAAAATTAACAAATTAAATTAAACATTCAAATTCACTTCAAAGAAATATGAAATTAGGTAACATTCATTAAATTTGAAAGTTCATGGATATAGATATTAAATTAAGAAAAATTGGCTTGGAACAAATATCTAATTTTTAAACTTTTGTGTGTTATGCAATAGCATATACATGTTTTATAAAATATTCAATAAGTTGAAAGTTAATTTGGACAAATAATATGTTTCAATACAAGAATTTGTAAGGCTTGGAGCACATTAAACATTGGAGTGTCATATAGGTCATTTGAATTTTGATTGCATTATGGACAAGTGAACAATGAAGGAACTTATATTTGAAAACATGATTGTCAAAAAAGGTGGTAATTGCAATGTTCAATTCATGGTGAAATGAAAGTGGAATTTAAACCATAATAGATGGAAATAATCATTTTGGACCTTCACATGTCTATGATCAAATGATAAGTTTTCACATATTAATAATTGAAATCATGTGTATCATGAAAAATGTAACAAATTGCATGATCTTAATAGAAAACTAAATGGCCAAATATGATGGAATTATTTGTACAAATGAAAAATATTTACTTGTAATGTTGAGGTAAATAATAGTTTATTATAAATTTGACCTCTACATTACTATGCATTACCAATGATGATCAACTATTTCAATATTTTCTTATGTTTTCATATATTTATGTCAATGTCAAATTTAATTTTAATTAATATACATTTCGTGAACATGAAAAGACACATGTTAATTTGTTTTTTTATATCCATGTTGGTGGATAGGAAAAAGGAGTGAGATAGTTATAAAATGGAGGTAGTTATTAGGAAAGGTGGGAGATAATTATTATGAAAGTTAATAAAAAAACACTATGAAAAAAAGGGGTGTTTTGCAATTGGCCTTGCAACTCAATTTTTGATTGCAAAAAAAACTTGCAATTCACTGTATTTTTACATTGTGAGTGCTAACAGATAAGTTGCATAAGTTACAAAGTTGTAAATCATTGTATATACGGTGTAATTCATTTCAATTCAATTCCAACTCAGTCAAAACAATTCATTTTCAACTACTATTCAACTCCATTATAACTACACCCATGATGTCATGCTAACGTCATTAATTGTCATCCATCTATTAAAATCTAACACGTGGCATTATGAAAAAAATTGGACATAATTTTTTTTCGAAATATTGATCTCCATCATCCATTATGATTGTAAATGGTAGTTCGAGACTATGACACGTGGCACAATAAAAACTTTCCACATGGCATATTAATTTTAATTTTGGAAAAATAAATAAATAATAAAAATTTAGTAATTAAGTAAGTCGTACATAACCATAGGTAGGTAGGTAGGTCTTAATACCTACATATTTACCTAGGACCTACCTACCTACTTACCTACATAGGTAGGTAGAAAAGTAGGTAGGAAAGCACAAGACTAAGTGCACTAAAGAATAATCATGAAATTTTATTTTTTATTTTATGTTTTGCCTTTAGGTTAAGTTTTCTTTAGTTCATTGTAAAATGGCACATGTATTTTATGTGAGAACATAAGAGAAAAAACCTTTTTTATATAATTTGTAACATGGGATTTGAAGACAAAGCATATGGGCTAATCTTTGAATTGTTCATTAGTTGCAATTGAGTTGTGATTATAACACTTAAGTGCTTAGGCATGCTAGATCCAAGGGGAGGGCTCCATTATTTTTGTTTTCTAAACAAACTTGAACCCTTCATATTGGCATGTTTATTGCACTAAAAATCATCAAAAATGGAATAAAATTGAAAAAGTTATGGCCCCTCGAAGTAAAGGGGGTCAAGAATTCAAAAAACAAAACCACCAAATACTACAAAGGCCGGTTCCCAAACACCCACAAAATTCCTTGTATGTTGTTCTATTATTGTTAAAGTTTAAAGATGATTTGTAGAACTTTAGATGGTGATCTTATAACACTTTAAATCATGTAAAATGAATAAGAAATAATAAAGTTATGAGGTTTGAAAGTAGGAGGGGTCTAAAGGGAAAAAAAAGAAAAAAAACATGTTTTGTAAGCTAGAAAACTTATTTTTCTTCTTGTTATTTTTTCATTATTCATTTTCCTTTGCATTTCAAAGATGATTTCTACAACTTAAAGTAGTGTTCCCATAACATTTTAAATCATTAAAAAATAAACACATATGATGAAGATATAAATAACTGATGAATATGTATCTTTATTAAGTTATGAGTATTTGTATTATAGTCATAACATAGTTGAACAATAGTATTTTAGTAGTGGCACACTAGTGGCCATACTAATTGTATCAATATGAATCATAATTGAAAACTAGTTGCAAATGTATCCCATTATGTGTGGTGGAGATGTGGACACGTGGCATAATTGCATGTATGTACATTGTACATTAGTTGCAACATAGTTGTTGTTTTAATGACACATTTATAATAGTTCTAAAATAGTTGCCACATGCAACTATAATGCAACTCCTAAAAAAATCAAACATGGTTGACTACTATGTATGTACGGTGTGTATAAATTATTATATAAAAGGCATATTTTCAATTCACTTGCAACTATAATATAATTAAATGATTTTTTGATGTGACAATTTATTTATTAATACATTGTATTTTTAAAAGGATAGTTGCACATTAATTGTAATACCCAAGGGATAGTTGCATAACAATTGTATACAAGTTGTTTTTTGAGTTTTAATTGTAAGGTAATGTGGTTTTGGCGGACATGATTCTCATAATGAAAGGAAGTAGTTATGAAATAGTTAGGCTTGAAAATGAGGTAGTTATTTTTTAATTTTCTTTGGAATGGTCCAAGAATGACCATGCAACTAGAATGGTCATGTAGAAACAACATACAAAACCTTTTGCAAAAAACCCCATAGAAACAAGTTCTTACATCATTGGAATTTTAAAATAACATTATAATTAGAATCTATCTTTTCAATTTGATGAAGTAGGCGGACTAACAATCCTCCACAAAAAAACTCAGCCAAATTTGGCTACAAGTTAGAAAGAAAATCAAAATTTATTTGAAACCTTGCTATGTATTAATTAAGGGTTCACTATGTGTTAATTTATTCCATTATGTGAGTCAAAAAGAGTATTTTTTGGGGCTAATTATGTGAGGGCACTATAAATTTTCCCACCTTATTATTAACTAAAATTTTAATATCCACATGTTTAAACCACTCTAAATTTAATTTAAATTGTATGTTTGTAGTGGAATTTGGGGATCATATATTTGTTTGAATTTTGAATTGTAGTTGAAGGTGCGAGGAATGATATTCAAAAGTAAGGCAATTGTGTATGATCAAAGAAGCATTGTGCATGAATTTTTTTATATTTTAATTTTAGAATCACATCAACAAACATTTCAATACCAAATCACATTTCAAATGGTGGGTTAGGTGGGTTAAGTTCTTGTTTGTTTGACCTAGGTGGTTAGGTGCGTAACCCAAGTTCCTAACATAACTTAACATAATTATGAACTAGGAGGCTTGTTTAGTGAATTAACTATTAATGAATTCATTTGTTTATAACATTTAGTCCCTATTCATTAGAGGGTCTTGAATGACTTTCACTATGGTAAATTTGTTCACATTCACTCAAAATTTAGTGAAATATAAAATGAACTAAAACACATATTGGTGTAGTGTGTGATTTGTCCAAATCTTATGCATTACAGAAACTTGAAATCATATGCACATTGTGATTTGGGGTAAATGCAAAGTATGGTGGCTCATTTTTGGAATCAAAATAGTAGTTTTGTAGGGTGTTTTGTGTTTAAATGTTTATGGTGAATAATCTAATCTTAAATACATTAAATGATGATTCGTTCCAAATTAACAACTTGATTATGAAGACATTTGCAAATAATACATTCATTATCAATAGTGAACTTTTGAAATAAAAAATATGGATTGATTAGTTAACTAGATTGTTAAAAAATTCAAAAATTCATATTGAACTTCACTCCAAATTATCAATAGTGACTAAGCATGGGTTGAAGAATCAAATCATAACATTATATGTGAAGTAAATTTTTGTGAAATCTTAATTAAATGGTAGTTATGAACTTTTAAAGGGTTAGAATTGGACCTTGTTTTCAAATGTCCTTTTTAAATGATTTTTTTAATTTGTCAAAAGTTTTATGCCCAATGGATACATAATTGAAATATCTAAATAAGCTTTTATTCTTATGGAGTTTATGTGTTTTTATTTTAAGATTTTCAAAGTGATTTCACCATATTAGCTAACAACATTTTTCAATATGGGTTTTGACCTAGTTTTAAGAGGTTTCATAAATGCCTAAATTTTAATAATTAAAGATTACACTAATGAAATCCTAGAATTTAAAATGCATACACCCTTTGTTTTGAAGGGTTGTTGTATTCCAACCTCATTCCTTGTTTGTTATTTGACTTCTAACTTTATATAAACGCAATGTGTAATTCAAAATTGTTGTAATATTTCCATTTTTCATTGGTGGGTCTTCAAGATTTTTTTTTACATTATCTTTTGTCCTTGATTTCATTTAATGTAATTTCATAATTTTGTTACAATAGAACTGGTTGTTTCATTAGTGAGTTTAGAACTTTTTATTCTAGATTCTTTTTTCTCCTTTTTCATTCACTATAAATTTGAATTACTATAATAAATCCAATTGTTTCATTTGTGAATCTCAAAGGGTTTTTTAAAGATTTTCCTTTATTTAATATCATTCAATGCAATTTTAGAGTTGCTATAATATCTCCAATTTTTTCATTGGTGAGTTTTAAGGTGTTTTTTCCAAATTCTCTTTCATCTATTTTCATTTAGCGTAATTTCAAAGTTGATACAATAAAACTAGTTGTTTCATTGGTGAGTCGTGTGGTTTTTATTTGAAATTTTCTTTTGCCCATTTTCATTTAGTTTACTTAAAAATTGCTATAATAAATGGTCCAATTATTTCATTGATAAACCTTGAGGGTTTTTTAAAGAAAATTCTTCTATCCATTTTCATTCATTATTAATGTTCTTTCACAATGTTTCCACAACTCCACAAAGTTACAAATTCAAGTACTTTTATTCTAATAGGAACCTTACTATTGTTGGGCCTTTTGTCATTCTTGATCCCAATGTAGCTTCTTTGTTTCATGGTCCTTTTGCATCTTCCCCTCCTTTCCTTTCTATAGGTAGTTTTGATCTTTTATTATAGATTCAAATTTAGAGCACAATGAAAATGTTGTTATGTCATTGATTGGATCACCTTGCCTCCTTGAAGAAAGTTTGCCTAACATCTAATCAAAACCAACAACGAATAAACAAAACTATGTGTAAATTAGAAAGTTTCAAGAATCTTGGGTTGTAAACTCCCTTAGATTGAGTTGTGTCTAGGGGTCTAGTTGAATTGAATGACCAACATGTTTGGGTAGCATCAAAATTTAGAGACCATGTTGCCATTACTTGCGACTAAAGATGTGTTTATTGTTGTTGAATCCTTAGTGAAGTATTAGTCTAGAAGGTAAATTTAGCCTACAATTTTATACCTTCAAAGCTCACACCTTTAAATTAAATTTTTTTTCTAGCAATTTTCAATTGGTTTTGTGATTTTTTTTCCAATTTCTAGGTTTTCATGGTCATGCAATCAATGAATTTTGTGTGTTTTGGTAACAATTAAAGAGGCTTTGATTTGAAAATTGGAAACTTGATTTCCAACCCATGGTGTTATGCATGCTCTTGGGATTGTTTATTCCCAATATTGGTTACATCTGGATTATGATGCATCATTTGTTAAACACCTTGAGGTTATCAAAGCTACATTTTGCTATAAAAAAACCTACATGTGTGGATGGTTAAGAAAGAAAGGTATTTGAATTGTTAAATGTTAATGACCTTGATTGCTAGTAAGGCATGATCAAGCTCACAATGAAATTGAATGCAACAACATGTATAGCATCACGTTTTGACACTAATCTTTTTTAATTGAAATGTGGCACTTTGTGACAACATCTTGGATATTAGTTTCTAACTTCTTTGAGTATGTGAAATTGATTGGATTGGTCATGTGTAAATAGTAGGTAGGGTGGAAGATGAAAGATTCTTCTTTATATTGGTTTTTATGAAATCAAAGCTTTATAATAGGCTCAATACCTATTTGCCATTTTTTGTGTGCATGTTTGTATAATGATTCTATATTTTTGTAAAATTTCTCATATTTAGAATGCATTAAACAATGGAGAATATCAAGTCATCAATATTCTTATGATGGCTAAGGTGCATCGTGAACTTCTTGACTTCTGTTTTTAACTTTGCTAAATTCAATGGTTGTTTTACAAGCCACACACCTTTGATTTCCATTTTGCTAACATGGTTTGCCCACTTCCCATTGTTTGATTACAATGTTTCCTCTTTGTTTTAGGTTTTTTCAAGTTGTAAATGTATGGCATATGCTAATTTGGTTTGATTTTGTAAATCACTTATGTTAAAAAGGCTAATCATGGGGGTTCAATTTGATGGTTCACTTTAGGGTTTTTGGGTTTACTTATGAAATTTGATGGTTCACATGTGAATCTATTTTTTTTTTAAAAAGATTATCTTTAAACATTACAATTTGAAATAAGTAAATGCTAGATTTTAAAAAAACAATTAGAGTCTTTGCCTAAAAACACTTTTATACAATATCAAAATAGTCTTTTAAGGATTTTTTAAAGATAGCCATATATTAACACCTCTAAATATCAAGGGCGTTAGAATTTTCACCCTAACAATTTTAAGAGCAACCATATTGAGATTTAAAATCTAATAATGTGGCCAACTAAAGTTCCTACTAAAATGACTTTTAGTCAAATGATCATCACAAATGGCCCCAGTAGTTATTTTGAAAAATAAAAAAAATGAAACATTACCTTTACCTAGAAACAAAATGTTAGTTTACAGTGCCACACACACTATGATAAATTGTGTCCATGGCAACTAAACTACCTTATAACTAGAGCTCCAAAACAACTAATATACAATTACATTGTATTTGTCCCATGGAAATACGATAAATTAATAAATAAAATGCCATGTTAGAAAATCAAAAAATTGTATTGTAGTTACAAATTAGTTGCAAGATGTATATTTATACAATACAATGTACACACTATATATACGGTTGTAGTCAACCATGTTTGACTTTGTTGACAAGTTATATTTTAGTATGTAATAACTATATTTTAACTAAGATAAATTTAATTATTAATCAAAAACTACTTTGCAACAAACCAAGTGGCGGGAAAGAGATATATATTTTTCTTAGCCTTGGTTTTTTTTCATGTCCATTAATGATAACATCTTAAGCATTCATAGAATATTTATTGGGGAACATAAGCCAAGGTGTAGTGTAGTCTGGTAGTGCATTTGTTTTGGGTATAGAAGGCTGTAGGTTCAAATCCTGTCACCTTGAATCAAAATCAAAATAAACTAAAAACATGAAAATAAATTGACCTTTATCACCTCATCTTACCATTTATAAGCCACAACTTACTTCTATTTTTTCCATTTTCCATAAAAATTTTGGGGTTTTCTTAGGGGCGGCCATTAGGTAACTAGTGATTACAATAAAGGCACTATTGCTTGAAGGGCTCAAAGCTTACCTAACAACAGGGAAAACAAAACATGCCATAAAAGCAACGGTGAAGGGACATTCGTTGGTTGCTATATTGGCCTGCCCAAAAATCCTTTGCAAGCTTGCTAACGCTTGCTAAATTAAAAATAAATAAATAAATTCTTTATTTAGCATGAGATGATGGAATTTTCTTAAAAAAATGAAGTTCTTTCGAGTTAGCTTGCCCTACAACAAATTAGTGTAGAAAGGCATGCGGGGAATTGCACAAACGAACACTATTATGCTTCTAGCAAGTTGTTAGTGGCTAAGAACAATAAGGATAGAAAAAAAATAGATATATTTTGTACACATGAAAGCAAATTACCCACCTTTTGGAGGACATAAAAGTAAACAACATCTCAAGCACTATAGTTCACAAGCAATATTGGCGATCTGATTATACACTATGGTTTAAGTTGGAAGTCAAAAGACCTGTGAATAACACATATGATCATGCCACATGTATACATTTCTATCACCCAATATATATGACATTTCAACTTGTTTGTAATTAATATGCAACTATATTTTAACTTAAATGTTGAAATTTAAAAATCTAAAATTTGGGCAAGAAACCTTATTGCAAGTGATTCATAGTAGTATATCAACAGATTTGCCCCAATGCATCAATGACCTTCATGCACTTATACTTATTGTCAAGAAATTCAAAATGAACTTTAAAAAAATTCTTTCTATTCAAACAGTTTGTGTACTTCTTAGTTTTTTAGTGATGTAATTTTCATATCATGCATTATAATTAAGATTTTTAAAAAAAAAATTAAAAAAAAAATTAAAAGGTTTTTGTAAGTTATTTAAATAATTTGGAGATTGAAGGCTTTTGTTTTTTATTTTGGAGGTTGAAGGTTCTCATTCTTACTTTTGGAGAGGTTGAAGGCTTTTGTTTTTTCTTTTAAAGGTTGAAGGTTCTTGATCTTATTCTTAAAGAAGTTGAAGGCTTTTATTTTTACTCTTGGAGGTTGAAGCTTCTTGTTTTTGTTCTTAAAAAGGTTGAAGCCTTTTGTTTTTTCTCTTGGAGGTTAAAGGTTCTTATTCTTGTTTTTAAAGAGCTTGAAGGATTTTGCTTTTGCTTTTGGAGGTTGAAGGTTTTTGCTCTTAGAGAGGTTGAAAGTTTTTGCTCTTGCTTTTGAATGTTAAAGGTTTTTGTTCTTTCTTTTGAATGTTGAAGGTTCTTGTTCATACTTTTGGACATTGAAGGTTTTTACTTTTATTTTTTTATGTTAAAGGTTATTCTTTTTATTTTTAAATGTTTAAAGTTCTTACTTTTAGTTTTAGATTTTGAAAGTTCTTATTTTTATTCTTGGATATTGAAGGTTCTTATTTTTGTTCTTGGATGTTGAAGGTTTGTGCTTTCAGATGTACATCAAAATTATGTATACAAGGTAAGATTTTTTCAAAAGTACTTAAGATTATAATTCAATTTACTTGATTGTAAGCATAATATTTGATTATATTTGCAAGTGTACAAATTAATGTAGTTTGTATCAATGTTCTATATGTTGCATTTTAGTGACAAATAAGTTGCATGTTAATGGTAGTATAATTATAAATTAGTTTTATTCAAGTTGAAGGGATTATTTACATATTTTTGATATTACATTGTTATGATATGTTATTGATTTCATTTCACATTGGAACTAAATGTTATAACATGGTAGATTTCAAGCAGATAAGGTGCATTGAAAAAATTGCATGGCTTAAGTTCCTTTCAACAAAAATAAAAGGAAAACATTCATTTATGAAACATAATGTTTTAAATGATAATATTTGATTGTTGTGAGTCATCATTTTTATGATCTAACCTTTTGTTTAGGTAGAAAAAAATGTTTGTTATATATAGTTTGGGCATTATGTTTAGATTCATACTTAAATTGTCTTTTGATTGAAATAATTTCTAATTTTCTTATAATGAATTCTTCAACATGGAATGTAAATCTATTTAAAGTTTCAAATCCATTTCATATTTATAAATAATGATGTCCAATGTAACTCAACATTATTTATTATAATTAGGACAACATAATAATGGTTGTGTGAAGTTTGGATAATTGCATTGTAAGTTGCAATTTAGTTGTTTAGTATTACTAAAATCAACTACCATACAATTGCTTTGAAACCCAAATTTAAACACCTAGTTATAGATTAATCACTAAATCATTTATTTTCATTTCATATTTAGTTGTAAGTTAATTGCAAAGGATAGGATCAAAATTCATTACTCAAATGGATGAATGAAATAATAAAAGAATATATTCATTGAGCTAGTTGTAAAATAGTTGTAAATAAGTTGCAAAAGGTATTAAAATATGTCATTTGCAACAAATGAATGAAATGCCACATTGGTATTTCGTTTGCCACATTGGAATGTGTGTGAGAATTGACGTGGAGATTAATTGCAAATATAGTTGCATGTGACTTGCATCATATATACAATATTGTATACAACATAAGGTGTTTGCTACAATTGATGCAACTTGTTTGATAGCACTAAAGGCTATACAAATACCATGAGTTGCAACTGTCCATTGAAAGTGGAAAACCCAGTTGCAAGCCCAATTGTAAAACTCTATATTTTTTCATAGTGATAATACATCTGATATTATTTACATAAAAGAGTTGTTTTACTTTTCCACTAATTTGGCGGTAGCCCAACTAAGTGTCTTATTCTGGACTTTGGATACCCTTGTTTATAATGTGTAAAATACATGTGATAGAAAAGAAATACAAAATTTCCCTTGTCTTGTTTCTTTGGAACAAAGTTGGGCAAGTTTACATAAATATGGAATTCAGGCACAGTGGGAAAACATGCTGGATTGTTACAAAAACATGATTGTGGTACATCACCAAATTGCATAGTGAAAAAGTGGCATACATTTGGATGAAGTATACCCCTTCTATGCGAAGATGGTCAATAAATGCCAATAAATGTGCACAAGAATTAGTGCTTGTGAAAGGCATTGAACTTCACAAGAGTGTTATTTATTGGTTCACTATAATGATTGGCCGAGTGAGTGCATTTCAATACCTTATATTATCTCAATTTTTTATGTTTATAGGTGGGGATGGAGAAACAATTATCATAATATCTTGAATATAATAAATATCACTAGAGGGTGAACTAACACCTCGATTAGTCCTTTCACCTTGTTGAGTAGAGCTTCTTAGAGCAAATAACTAATGGATGAAATGTTAAATTTGGACTCAAAAACCTTTACTTAGTTTAGGGATGGGACATCTATAATGCTAATAAACAACCAAAAAACTGTTGGGTTTTTTTACCTTGGTACTTGTTTAGTTGCTGGTTTAGGGGCAAATAGGGGATATAGGCTAAACCTCACTTATTCAAAAAAATCATTTGTGAACATAGACAAAATGTTGAACTTCATGAATAGGAGGACCTATTAAAAAAGTTCCTTAGTACATTTGAAGGACACTTTTGTCTATAAATTTCCCCTCTGGAAAAGAGGAGGGATATTACACCTACTCCATTCCATCACTTCCATTGTTAAGGAGTACCAAGTGTGATGTTCTTCCACTTCCCATCTGATCTTATGCTTGTTATTGGGTAATGGAAATAACCTTCTCCTTGTATTATCATACTTTATGATGGGTAAATCCTCAAGTTGGGGGCATTCTCAAAATATGAGCCCACACTTAGTCTTAATCCCCACATCAGTGTTTTTTTTAATGGCGAACTAGGGCTAAATTTCACCCTTTGCTTGGGAGGCGCAGCCACCACAATAAGACTTTTTAGTTCTGATTCCCCAGTCATAGGTGAGGTTTAAGCTGCCAGGTTGCATCCACTAAAAAAGCCATTTTTGGCAGATTTTCACTAATTAGGGTAAATTTTTCTGCTAGTTTAAAAAAAAAAATTGGATAATTTTCTCAAATCTTTTCACCATTAAATTAAATCTTCTGCGACATCATTGCAATTCATGCCAACTTTTTTATGGGATCATCACCACTCATGCTAAATCTTCTTTTGGGATGATCACCGCCACCCATGCCACATCACAAAAATGAAAAACTCACCTTGGGAATGCTTCATGCCAAATACTTTTGGTTGTTTTTTTTTTTGGTCCTTTAGTTTGCCTTAGCATGTTTGACCTTTTGCTATGATTCAAGCCAAATATTTCCATCCTTTTAATTTACTGATTTACTCGTATGTGTGTTGTAAATTTTTTTTGTTAGTGTCATGCAATGGTCATGTGCTTTAGAAGCTTTTTATGTTTACTATTTCATGGCATTGACATCTGCCCACATATAAAATACAATTAGACCAATTTAAGAAAATCAAACCATAACTACTTTCAATTACTTGAGAATAATTCCTATTTTGTAAGAAACATTGAAGGATAGAAATTGCAATGTAGTAAAAGGAAATGTTTCGTAATGACAAAGCTTCCTTGAATGCAAAGAAAATAATGTTTTGTAATAGTCCTTCAATCAAATTTGCACTATTTGTTGATATTTAAGAAGTGTTTAGTCATGTATTTTTTTGCTATTGTTGGGTCTTTTTCCCCACCAAATGTACCAATTTGGTGGGATATTTTGGTTGCTTGTTTCTTCCCATGTCTCAAGAAATGACTAAAAAAAACTAAACATTGCCTTGTGAATGCACATGAGCAAAGTCATGGATATTAAAAGATATCTATGTTGAGGTCACAAGGTTGTCTTTACCATCCCATTGCCAACCTGTTGTGTGATGGCTCAATGATTAATCATTGGTGTTTCATTACACCATGATTCAAGGAATCATGTTTTGTTTAATTTTCTTAACACTCATTAAAAGAATAAGCCCAGTCTTTTTACTATTAAAAAAATACAAGTTCAAATTTGTTACAATTGACAAATGAATTTAGCAATCCTTCTCCCTCAACATTGGGTAGAATGCAAATGGAGTGCAAAGTGAATGGGGACATGCTTTGAAATAATGAAGATTTGTTTCACATCACGAACATAACTATAGACAATTTGAGGGTCGTTATTGGCAAAAAGTTGTACATTTATCATCAATAGTATCATGTAGATGTAAATATTTGGAAATGTATTTTAACATGGTGGTACACATAAGAACAGAAGTTTTTGACAATTGATGTTTAGGCAACATAGATTTTGGGCATCCCAACCTTTCAAATTGAAACAAGAAGGATTTTCTCCATTGCTTCAATCTTGATTGCACTTCGAAATGTTGCTTTCAAAAAGAAAAATTTGAGAAGCTAATTTTTATTAATAAATGGCAATCTAATCCACATGTTGGGTGCCTGAAATTTTTTGACTTTGCATTTGCATGTGAGGTAGAGTTGAATTTGACAAAGGAGTTAGATGTTGAATTTGAACATGAGGTGGAGTGCAAATTTTTTCTAAAGGCTTAAAATGGTTGTGGTTTGTGGTAGTGTGATGTAATTTTGTTTTGTAGCTTTCTCAAGTTTGCAATTCATGGTTGTTGATATGCATTTAAAGATGGGATGTTGGTTTTGGTGATTGTATGGATGACCTTAATGCATAATCATCATGCAATAAAATCTAAGAACTAGGGATTGTAATTGTCTTGTTGGAAATGACAAATGTAATCTTGTCATAGGCCATAAAAAATTGAAGATGATGAAATAGGTTTTATTTTCAGATTTTAATGATAGAAATTTTTTCTATGCAATGATTCCAAGTAGGCTAGAAGGTTTTTGTGAATTATGTTAATTGTCATTTGTGAGGTGTGTATTTTGTGTGTCATATGTGGGTTTAATTCATTTTTATGAATATATATTTTTTTGTCTTGGTGTCCTAGTCTCTTTGTGTCTACTATGCACTGTGTGGTTGCTGTTTTTTTTTCTTTTCTATGGGGCTTCAATTTTGTTTCTTATTGTCTTTTGTTCTTCCTATGTCATGTGTCTCGATCTTGCTCATCTTATATTTCTAATTTTGGTTGTGTTTTTGCACTAGTTTTCTATCTGTTTTGAAATTTGGGCTTCTTTCATTAGGTTTCTAACATTTGCTTGTTTTTGGGGTTTTTAGTTTCTGTAGATGTTACATTGGGTTTGTTTATGTTACACCATCCATGATTCCTTTTGAAGGTTTGAATGACAAATTTAACTAATTCTAGGTTAAATTAAACATTACCCTACCTTACCATAAGGTTAGTTTCATCATTAAATAATTCTTAAAATAGTGAAATGAATTTTTGTAAAAATGTTAAGTTGACATGCTGAAAATCATCATAATTATGATAGGCTACACTTTCAATAATTTTACTACTCATGTGACAATATCATAATAGATAATGTAAAATTCAATAATTTCAAAATTCTGAAATGAATTTATTTTTTGAATGCGGAAACTGACCCTAGGCTATGGTAATTCTACTTAGTGCCTAGAAGTAGGCTAATGGTAGAAATCCTGCTTCTGTCATAAGAGATGGGGCACAATCCAAATTGGTTTTGGGACAAGAGAACATCTTTTTGGTCTTGTGTGACACAACAAGCAAAGCATGTAGAATTGCACAAGGTGCAAAATGACAAACCCAACCAGAGCTCATTAGGGAAAATTTGATGTCTCTCAAGATTGGTGCAGCACCACAAATGAGAATGCATGTTAAATCATCAAAGTGTCTCAAGTCTCAACTAACATTTCATGATGTTTTTATAAAATTATATGAAATCATTTTTCAACAAGTGCCATTCAGATTGAAAGATTTCACTAAAATATTGCCCTTCACATTTGAAATTTGAAAAGTTCCACAACATTTCACCCTTCACTTGAAGGGTAGGGCATTGAAGGGTTCAAATTTAAGGCCTAGTGCATAGTGCACACAAACCACCAACCACACCTAGAGTTCTACTAGTCCATGACATTTAATTGTCTTGTTCCCCACCATTTCTTTTGAGTCATGACTTCTTGTATTTGTGGGGAAAAAAGGATACATAGGTCAATGCCACACTTTATTAAAGAAGTAAAATAAAAAGACAGGGAAATTAGACATATTAATTGAATAGTGTTGCACAAGGGATGTGTACAGTAAAGCCCTTGGGGGTGGGCGTCACTAGAATAAGGGGTCTGTGAGGTAAAGCCAAGCACTGGCCTGAATCCGGTAAAGCTTGCCCATGAGGGATTTGCATGACATGAAAATTATTGCATCTTCATATGAAAAACTTCCCATGATGCCCAGTGGGTATTCAGAAGATACCCATTGGATATTACAAAAAAATAAAAATAAAATGACAATTGGGTTTTCGAAACCAAAAATTTCACCTCCATATGCAATTCACTTTTTGAAGAGCTTGTGAACTTGTTATTATAGCTATGGTACAAAAATTGTGTAAGTTTTTACTAGTGTTGCCCAATTTCTATTCTAGTTCTTAAAATCCAATCTGACAATTCTTGAGAGTACAAGAGAACCATCACAAGAACCAATTTGACAGTTCTTGGGGGCGGGGGGGGAGATGAAGAACTCCCACAAGAATTGGTTGTGAGGATGGAATATTTTACTTTTGTGTTCCCAACCTGTTCCCATATGTTCCCCAAGGGCTTTCCCAAGAGCAACTCACTTTTTCCCATATCCTTTGCCCAGAGTTCTCCCCTGCTCACCTAGATAGCTGAGCCAGAAAGAGAGACACTTTATCATCACATGTAAACTATTATCTGGGGGGAGATTCCCAAGTTTTAATTTTTTTGGGGTGATGTGTCAATCAAAATGACCCATTGCAAACTGGAACTAATGATTCTTTTAAAGACCTAAGAATCAAGCAACACTGGTCTTTTATTTTAATTTTAAATTTAAAAAAAAACATTTACGTTGGGGGTATAATTAAGCTAGACATACTCTAGTTCTTAATCCTAGTTGAGAGGGAAATGAAATAGGCCATATGGTTATAATAAATTAGTCCTCCAATTAGAAAATAGTAGATTCTTTAATAAGGCTGCACTTTGAGGGTTTTTCCCAAATTTGTCCAAAAACTTAGCTAAATTAATGAATTTTATATTAGACATACACATCTCTCCAAATATTTCTCAATTGTTTTTGAGTGAATTTACAATATTTGTTGCGAAACAATCACTCATGAACTTGATCTTTCTAGCACCTTTTTCCTTTTTACAATTTGTGATGTTGCTAGTGGTAGTCATCCAAAAGAAAATTTAGCCAAATTTAGTTATAAATAAAATATAAGAATAAAAAACTTAAGAACCATCCTATATCATTGACTACCTAATGAATTTACCTACAGCATAGCAATATGGCGATTG
>Ga0209208_10005909_pt1 | contig 16957 bp, 13 predicted proteins | sample S1TSphfallax_3_FD_187694 | JGI IMG/M metagenome (GOLD analysis project Ga0209208, IMG submission 187694) | Host-associated microbial communities from peat moss isolated from Minnesota, USA - S1T2_Fd - Sphagnum fallax MG (SPAdes) (version 2) | ecosystem: Host-associated > Plants > Peat moss >...
CATTTTAGCAACTTGCAAAAAGGGGTTTAGATTGACTTCAAGAAATATTTCAGAAATACTGCATGACTATTCCTTTTCTACCATCATTTCTGACATGTTTTTTGATTCACATCGGGTGCATTTAAGGTTTAGTGCAGGGTTTAGTGCAAAAGCTTGGTTATTTGCTTACCCTATCATCCCATGCTTTTGTCTATGTTAAGATGTTATCTCTTCTGCGTTGCGAATTAAGTTAAGCCTTTCCCATCCTTTGGCTTTTGGTCTAACACGTTATATATGTGGCTAGTTGTTAGACCCCATGGGGATCCACCTCCTCCATTCTGCCCATGGTAGGGAAAGGACTACATTCCATGATGCCATTCAAGATGTTTTGCACCCATTGCAAAAGATGCACACTTTCATGTTTTGCGAGAGCAAAGCCACATTCTTTTGTTGCATTTTCTTGTGTATTCTCATTAGCAGGTTGACATTGTTTTATCATTTGATGGCATTCGCACATTGGCTGATGTTATCATTACTAACTTGACTCAATCAAATTTGGTATCTTAGGAAACTTTTTTTCGTGGGTGGTTATGATATTGTTGATTCAGGTGAAGGAAGGACTTTATTGTGACCATTACCCACCGTATGTTATTTTTCTTCTCATCATAAAGGTTTTTGAATGTTTTAACCAACAATTCGACAACTTTCTTCATCAGTGTGTTAACATGGCATGGATGACAAAAGGCATTGGAAGCCTTCCTTTATCGGTGTTGTGTTCCTTTTAGACACAAAAAATGTTGGTGGATTTACAAAGAGTGCAAGCTGGTTCCATTTTGAATTGGGCTATTACTGTAAGGGAGGGTTTTTTTAGGCTTGGAACTTTATGGGGTTTACCTCCCCTTTCTTTAATTGATATGCTTTATGTGAATCGTGGAGATTTCAATATTTAATGGTTCCTTTATTTCTATGTGGCCTATTTCTTTGGGTTGTTTGTCTACTTGAACTTTGGGAAAAATGCTAAATACCCTTCATCAAGCTTTGTCTGGCACCCTTTAGAAGTTTGACAGTGCAACCATGCGAAAAACATAGATTTGTAGGGTTTGATTTTTTGATTATGGAAATTATTTGAATAGAGAAGAAATCATACCTCTTCAACACCTAAATCTATGCTAGTGGATAGTATAATGTTATATGTGTGGGAGGTTTAGATTTCGAATTTGTTGGGTGGCAACAAAATAAAAATAAATTCAAGCAGAACATGACATTGTTTTTTTTTCTCTCCCTTTCTTAGGTGCCTTCTTTTCATGAAGTTTGGCGAGGTTTCATCATCATCATCATGATGTTAAATGTGATAAATATCAAGTTAAACCCCCACAATCAAGATTGTGTTATTTAACATTGAGTTAAGACCTCAGAACCTAGGATTTTGGTTAGGCTTGGATGTTAATTATTACAAATACTAACACTAAATTAACATCATCTGAAGGATGCCACATCAACAATGCTACTTAACACTACATATGTAAATGCACACAAAAACAAATTAAAATTAAAATTGAATTACCATTGACTTAGCGCTAGGTGTGAACAATGTGTAAGTCAAGGTACTTGCATTAACAAGTCTAGCCAAGCCATTAGAGAAGGCTTACTTGGCAGTCCAAGGTGCCTTTTCCCCCCAACCAAGGTCTGGAAGTCTAAAGAAGTTAGTGTGAAATGGCCAGTCAAAGTTACTTAACACATGTTTGTTTTTCAACTGGACTAGCTGATTTAATTTGGACCATGGCCGATTGCAGGGGTTTAGAGAATTCAAGGGGTTAGGGATTTGGGCATTAGTAGAAAACAAAATTAAAAAATTCATATTCTAGGAAAGGAAATATAGTTGAGTGTTTGTGTGAGCTGACTCAAACTCAGTTCACAATGGATTTGGCTGATCAATGCCCACATATGTATAACACTTTGATGAATGGGCAAGGGAAATTCATTTGAAAGTCTCCCTCCATCACTCTAGAGCATGTACTATGCACCTGACCAGAGTGAACTGGCACCCACACAGCAAACACTTTTTCATTGTATTCTTGTGTCATATGCAGCCATGGTGGTCAGCTATGGAATAACCATTCACAAGAATATACAAAACCTAGTAAGAACCAATTCCCTTGCGTATTTACTTTCCTGCTTAGTAAGCACTTACTTTCTCCCTACCTAAGTACTTCTGATATTTTCCCCCTGACATATGTAGTTACTAGTTACCTAGGTAGTGTGAGCAAGGAGGCAGGTTTACAGCATATGTGACTGAAGGTGGAACCTTGGTAACTCAGCTGTGATTCATCCACAAGTGAGTCATAACATGATTCCAATGGATGGTGTACTGCTGAGTGATGGGCAACATGAACGATTGTAAAGAGAGTCTTGTTAACATGGGCGGCATCAGGGGACAAGAACTCTGCAGTTATATTATGTATTTTGTTGCCTTCTGACATTTGTGTGCCTCATTAATACCTTTTCTACACTCCTCTTCGCAAGTTGGTAAACCTTGTAGCTCAACTTCTTCTGTCTCATAAGCTTGATGCCCCCATAGAGGTTACGGTCCATTATGTCCGGTAACTGGCTTGAGTACGCTGGTTACCATGAATAGTCTCGGTGCTCCATCTCTGGGTACTAAGACTATTCACAGTAACCTGCGCACTCTCACTAGTTAACTAGTCCATAATCCCTTTCTACCTCCTGAACTGAATAGCAGAACTGAGTCCAGTTGTGATGAGGTGTGAGTACTAGGAGCACAGTTTAACCCAACAAACCCACTCTTCTTTAGCGCTAGCCTACACACACAAAAGTCATGGAAATTGAATGGCTTTTAGGGACCTAGCTTAGTACATCTTTAGTGTTTCTGACCTCTCTCACTGCCACAAAAGTAGAACCAAGCCTGTTGTGATGGCAGATCAACTCACTCCATAATATGATCTGTACTTAAGTAAGGTGTGTTTGCCAGCTCAAAGTCTTGAGACTTGGTCTCATCAAAGCTTCAAAAGAGCACATGCAAACCAGAAAAGAAAGAAGAAGCAGCAGTAAAAAGGAAGGTGATGATTAAAGAAGAAAGAAGAAGCTGCTGTCCTGAATTCAAACTTCTCAACACAACAGTCTAAAATTGAAATTACTATCCCAGACGGCTCATTAATGCTCGTAACATACCTAGTCCTGCCTTTATATTTATTGTTTGCAATTTGTCTTATGGGCCTCTGACCCTGCCCCCGCCCCATAAAGGAAGAGAGACTATGAAAGGATGTAGGTTTCATTTGGTGCCCCATTTTGAGGATTGTTCATCCTGAAAAGGACAATACAAAAGAGAGGACCCCGTTGTTGAATCAAGAGACAACAGACTATATACCCAAATGGGTGCTGCAAAATAACAACCTTGGTCACAAACCCCTCAATGGGTGCTGCAAAATAACAACCTTGGTCATAAACCCCTCAATGGGTGCTGCAAAATAACAACCTTGGTCATAAACCCCTCAATGGGTGCTGCAAAATAACAACCTTGGTCTTAAACCCCTCAATGGGTGCTGCAAAATAAGAACCTTGGTTGTAAACCCTTCAACCCGAGCACGGAGCAGATGCGACAAAAAGATATACTTTAACTTTTGTTAGTTTCAACTTGCAACAAGGGGTCAGAGCCACTATGTATTCTTTAGTTGTTTGTTAGTTCCACATGCAGTCCAAGAATTTTTTGTTGTCGGGTTTTTGGCGTTTGTTTGTGATACACTGTGGTTTGCCTCAACATTTTGGCCTGGCTTTTTTCAGGGGTGTTTTGAAATTTAGTTCCTATTCATTCATTTTGGAAAATATATACAATATTAATACACACACAAACATTGTGCAAATGCTTTCTCTCCAAAGGAAATTAAAATGAGAAACCCCAAATAAATATCGCAAAGAAAAGGAATAACAAAATCAAATAAGTGTAGCAGCTCTATAAACCCCCCATCACTCTAATGGATCATGTGTATTGGTGGAAATCAGGTCCCCTTGGGAAGGTTCTTTACATTAGTGTCCCATTCCTAAAGTTCGACTTTGGCTCTTGGATCAAATGTGACTAAGAAACTCTTCTGCTTGGTACTTACTCAAGGGCTGTTTATGCTCATTGGGGGTTCCTTAAACGCCGTTGTACTCTCTCTAACATCAAACCCCTCACAGTCCCCAACACACTCACAAACACCACACATGTGCATTTACAACATTGTCATTTAAAACATAAAACTAGTCTTCGAACAATTGCCTAATAACTTATGTTGGACTTGAAACTTTCTAATCCAACTAATCCAACTTCATCACTTCCCGTTAACTAAAAAGCCATTATTGTTGTGCCTATCTCAAGTCAATCAAAAATTCTTATGATGTCCAATGGATAGGTCATCTCAAATTTCAATGGCCTTTTTATTTGGTGCGAATTTTCACACTGTTATCCAATTTAGGAACTTTTTGTTCTCAAATTCTTTTGTTTTTTAAAAAAAAACTCCAAAAGTAGAAAAACAATTCGATTTTATTTTTAAAAAATCGCCATTTTTCTTTACAATAGCTAGCCAAAAACGTCAGATGTTAAAATTTTTCATTGCTTATTTTTTTCATAGCCAAATTTGGGCTAAATCAGCTCATGGACGGTTGCCATCTCAGCTACATCACAAAATTGAAAGAAAAACGCTGCATCCCATAATAGGTGAAAAAGTCAGAGTAATCTTTTTATTTATCTAAGACATAAATTTAAAATAGTTTTCCCTTAATTTATTAACTAAAACAAAATTTCCTTTTCCAAAATGATATGCCAGTATGAACTGCATGATCGATTCGTATTTTAACATGTGTATAATATACGTAACAGTACGTATGGCGTATTAATACGCTTCGTCTCTCTCATTCCTGCCGCCTACCTGCCTGCAGTTGTACTACGTTCCGCGGAGGTTTCTGTTCCCCCCGCCTGCATTCTGCAACACCGCTGCGAAGGCTTCTCAATCTTCAGGGAAAAAAGGTACTTGTCGCCATCCTTGCTCTGTTCTTCTCTTTTTACTGTAATTTTCTTCTCTTTATTCTGCCGCAGTTGTTGCGTTTTTTCGGGGGCCGGCCTCCTTTACCACGGGAATGTGGGGCGACATGCAGGGAGTAGTAGCTTCAGTCATTTCTTGGTTTGCATTATTGTGTTCTGCTCTGGTAGGAGCAGCTGGTGCGGACGTCTCTTCTTAGAATCGAATACTTTCGGCAGCGGAATTCATTAGTACGCGAATTTCGTTGAGATTGAATTATGCCGTCCATTGTTTGGTTGCGGGTGAGACGTCGCGCCTGTCATAATTTGTGATTTAGATCGGACATTGCCTCCGTGCAGAGGATCTCCGCCTGCAGACTCTTTGTTCGAAGTTCCTTCCATTGTTGCTGATTTGTTCGTATCGCGAAGATCGCAGGAGACGAGCATTCGTTGTGGAGTTCAGGAGTTTCTGCGAGGGGCGAAACGTCAACAGATCCCTGTAATCCTGCAGAGGAGTACAACAAGAAGGTTAATCTTCGTCCCTGGAAATCGGTCTTGTGCTGTGAAGGATTCGGCCCTTGCGCATGCGTTTAGAGGGGAAATGCTTTTGAGGGGTTTCTCAAGTCCTCGATGCGGACATATACCGTATTGCCCCTGGGCTGGGAGGACATCTTGAACATACCGCTACATTCTTCACTGTATTAGGTGCAGGGATTGCCTTGCCAACAGTATGTGTCGCAATCACATGGCATGCCGCAGCGCACTGCTTGCTCTAGACAGCGTTTTGAGCTCGGGATCCTCTATGGTGTTTTCTATGACGAGCTTTGCAGCGCATTCCAGCAAGCCATTGTGGCATTGATGCTTTTCAAAGTCATTTGGTAGTGAAGTGACATTGAGCAGGACAATGAAGAATCACAGAAAACTCTTCCTATAATTTACACTGAAGTAGATCTTCAGCTGCATCCGGGGATCTGTTGATGGCAAACCAATCCAAACCTTTTCTTTACGTTACTATGGACCTATGTTACATTCTCTAGAGGAGAGAGCTTCCAGCTTCTGAGGTTTAATGAATTCCCCAGATTTGAAAGTCCTAAAGATTCATTTTGTGTGATGTGCAGGAGAGTTTTGTAGTCATGACAGAGTCCAGAATAGAGATAGACACAGCAGCTCCCTTTGCATCAGTCAAGGATGCACTCAACATATTTGGTGAGGGATCTTCTACCAGGGTGCAGCGCAACTTCACCATCGGTCCGAGCCCAGATCAGGTACTCCTGCTTGTCCAGGCAGTTTTATTATTGTCCAGTAAACATGCAGTGTTTAGTAATGTTTGCAAGGAACAGAACTACACCATCTGGGTCATAGTCAGCTCAATGTCTCTCACAAATTTTTTCTACACTGTAATTACACATCAGCTGTCTTCTGCAATTTCTGGTTATGAAGTCATAGCCCTTCCAGGTGATACAACACCTTCTAATATCATGTGCATTTCCTTAGTATTGAGCACTTTTTTTGAAGATGAAATCTAGTGAGAAAACCTATTACCTATTTAGGCTTGTGATATTAGTTGTTAAACAGTAAGCATTGGTTTTTAGCTTGATCCTGAGACACCTTGCTACCCTCACCTGACTAACCTTTTTCTCAGTTTGCTTTTAACTCTGTGTTTCTGCTGTTGAAATGAAGAACATGTTGTCAGTGGCTCCTTCACATACTTGTTTCCAGAGAATCTTCCAAAAAATGGTGTTGCACCTTCAATTAAATGGTTTGTGGGCTTGTTGTCTTTGGCAGAGAATGTCCTCTCTGGAAGCTGAACTGCATCTTGCACACAGTGAGCTAACCAAAGCAAGGGAGCAGCTAGCAGCTTCTGAGAGCAAGGACTTGAAGAAGCTCCAGGATAACAATTGTCACATGGAAGATAAGGAAAATACACAGGAATATTCATTTGAATCTGATGGCAGTTCCTGGCAGGCTCAGCTTGATGCAGCATTGGAGCAGCAGAGTGCTGTTGAACAGGAAACTGTGAGGAAGGAGATTGAAATACTGCAGGCAGAGCTTGATGCAGTTAACATGCAGTATAGGGTCACTGCCGCAGATCTGGCTACTGCACTGAGTGAGATTAAGAGCATGAGGGAGCATATGCAAGGGTTGATGGATGCCAAAACCTTAGCAGAAGAACAAGCAGAGCACTTCAGTATGGTGGCTGAGATGTCAGCAAAGAAAGTGGATGAGCTGACAAATGATTTGTCTGTAATGAAGGAGTCTCTTTTAAGAGCTAATGAGTCCCATATGGAGGCAGAAAGGGAATTTAGCACTGCATTAGCAGCTGAATCAAAGAAATCAGCAGATACAGTTAATGCTGCAGCTGCTGAGGTTGCAAATCTGAATGCTAAGGTGAAAGAGACAGAGGCTAAACTTTTATCAGCCACTGCTGAGCTGGAGAGGATGGAGCAAGAGATTTCAGCAACTAAGGAAAGGGAACAGAAGGCACTGAAGTCTGAGGTGGCAGCAAACTTAAGTCTGCAGAGAATGAAGATTGATGTTGAGGATGCCAAAGTTGCTACAGATAAGGTACTGTACAAATCATCGTCCTTTCAGCATACCAATCCAGGTCATATTTCGAGGCCTCCATTTCTCCTGATTAAGATGACTCTATTGCTCTTAGTTGGAGGTCTCTGTACCAGGCTTTGATGTAGCAGGGGTTGAACATTCATGCAGTAATACCATACTCTGCTTTTTATGTGATGGGTTATCAATCTTTAGAAGGGGTCAGTAACACTCATGCTGGCTGGAGAACCTCAGTGATGGATACCGTTGACTTGTTTTCTCATATTCTGAGTTGCCCTAACAGAAGTAAGCAAAGAAAGTCCTCAAGGGACTACCATATAGATCAGACGGGGCCTCCTGTAGACATTTCATCATGATATTTATTGTCATGTCCTATTATGGTCCTCAGTCTTGTCCCAAGGCTGTACAGACATACTATCTCACACATGAATCCTGAAAGTCTCTGTAGGCTTGAATCATGGCTATTGAACACATTAATCTACAGATAGAAATATGGTGCCTGCTGCATTGTGTATATGTTAAGTCAATGAGGTTAGAATGGAATCCTGCTTTTACCTTTCTTGGTTGGTGGCAGAAGTTCTTACTCAATCTAGTTTCTGCAGGCTAGGGCAATGGCTATTCAACTTGAAGATGTCAATGCAAAGCTGAAAAAGGCTGCTGAACAAGAGATCTGTCTCTTGGCCTCTTTAGCATCCTTGAAGGCTGAGTTGAAGAATATGAATGCTGAGCTTGTGAATGCAAAGAATGAAGCAGAAGCAGCAACTTCTAGGCTGGAGGAGGTGCAAAATCATTCCTGTGTGGAGTTGGAGGCTGCTGCTCTAGGCTTGACAAAGGCCAAGGAGTCTCTGTCAAGTTCAATGGCTGCCTTGCAGCAGGTCAAGATGATTACACTTGTTCTTTCCATTTGCAAACCATTGCCTATTCAAAGGGCCCTGTAGTGGATGTAGTACAGTAAGATAAGGCCTGAAAACCATCATACTGTGATTTTCTCTTGTATGCAATTCTTCACTGACAAATATATGCTCACCTCTGATCTTCACACCTGGACGTATGTGGTGACAATACATGATGGGTTCCCATCTTTGGTTAACTGTTTCCTTGAAGTGTCATCAATCAAATAATTGTGGAAGTGTATTGGCAAGGCAGATGACTACTGAAGCAGAAGATGCAAAGGTTGCAGCAGCTGAAGCAGCAATTGATTCCATGAAACTAAGACAGGAGTTGGAGCAAGCCATGGCACATACCAGCACTCTTGAAAGCCGGCTGCAAGCAGCATTGATGGAGACTGAGGCAGCCAGAGCTTCTGAGGTTATGGCTCTTCAGGAGGTTTGTCCCATACAAACTTATATAAGTATTTAGTTCTATAAGGCTCATTTTGTGTACTTCTCAGCAATCAAGCATTGAGCATGCTTGTTTCAGAGTTCACAATGGCCCTTCAAGTTGGTCACAATCTCAGTTACCTGAAGAGAGGAGGGTAAAATCCAATGTTGGACACTGATCATGGGGTTTTCTTGCAGATCACATATATTAAGGAGAAAGCAAGCACTAACAGGGACACTCCACAAGTGGGCCCAGAGGATACACACACCCATGAGGAGTACAAGGCAATGACTAGAAAGGTGCAAGAAGCAGATGAGTTGGCAAATAAGAGAGTGGCAGCTGCTATGGCTCAGGTTGATTTCTGTGTAGAACTTCATGCCTCCCCCTCCTGCTCTGCTGGTCTCCCCAATGGATGTGTCTCTGTTTGCGTACAGAACATTTCTCTCACATTTACTCGCTCTTTGAAACGGTTTCTATGAGTTTTTGTGCCTACCTTGTATCCTACATCAATTGTCTGGCTGATGCAGGCTGATGCTGCAAAAGTCATGGAGAAAGAGATGCTGGGCAAGATGGATGCAGCCAAGAAATTGATTGAGTCCACCCAAACAGCAATGAGAGACGCTATCCAAAGAGCTGAGGCAGCTGAGTCTGCCAAGGCAGCTGTTGAAGGGGAGCTTCGGAGATGGCGAGCTGATGGTGAACAGCGGCGCAAAGCTTGTGTTGAAGCACCAATACAAGCAGTTCGCAGCAATGGCACTGTGAAAGGAAATCTACCAAATGGGAGCAGAAAGACCTTTGAGTCTACAAAGTCAGAGTCGTATGCAAGATCTCAAAATGTCAACCCAGTCACCCTGAAGGACCGAGAAACACTCGCGCAAGCTTTGCAATACAAGTTCCCCAGTGAGAAAGTGGCCAAAAAGAGCATCTTTGCCACCAAATTTGGGCCATATTTCAGCAAGAAAGTCAAGTAGTTGCTTTGGAGGCAACAATTCAGAAGGATGGCCTCATGATCCCAACAAAACAACCCAAGGTATATCAGAACACTGCCAAGTAAGTTCTTGAGCAACAGAGAACTTGTCCATGCCTTAGCTCATGCCTAGGGCCTTGTTACAATCATGACTTCAAAACTGCCTGTTCATATTGAGAGTGGCTGTGTAGAAGTTGGTTCTTTCAGCACCCTTTGTTTTTTCTCAGCACCAGCTTCAAATGACTAGATTGTGACTTAGTACCAGGTGTGACAATAGTGAGCCTATGCTCCTTTTGTGTACTCTGGCAAACTAGTAAGGATGTACAGTAAATGCATTAGAGTATGCGCTTGTAAGAGCAAAATTATTATGGAAACTCTTTTGTATTTGATGTACCTCAATTCAGGAAGCTGCTGCACCATGCTGTCAAGTAAGCAAATTATCTCTGTTTTGGACTTGACCTAGAGCTGATGGGCATGGGCAGCATCATATACTCTCAAGATCTTGATCGCCATTTCTTTCCTTCAGGATTACAAGCATTGTTTCTGCTTTTGAGGGTTGAAGTTTGAGGGCCAAATATTTTGCTCACCTAAAGGTTCGTTTTTCACATGATATGCACACTTTTCTTGAGAGAATGTTCGAAAGGCACGATATAATTGTAAACCATATTTGAAAATATATTGTCTGATGATCATTATGTTGTTAAGTGACATGAATTAAGAATAATGATTGCTGTTGCTGATGAAAGTATGCCTACACAGATATCAAACATAAATCTTCACACTATGGTAGATTGGCCCATCACTGATTGCCTGCTTATGACCGAACACTTATTTATATCTTTATCTTCATTTTGAGTGATTTAAAATGTTATGGGGGTGTCACCTCAAGCTCTAGAAATCATCTTTGAGGTGCAAAGGAAAACGATTAATGAAAAAATAACAAGAAAGAAAAAACAGCTTTACAATTTACAAAATGCATTTTTTTTCCTTCTATTTGGACCCCTCCTACTTTCAAACCTGATACCTTTCTTATTTCTGATTCATTTGAAATGATTTAAAGTGCTATAGGAGCATCACCTGAAGTTTTACAATTCATCTTTGAACTCTAATAGCAACAGAGCAACATACAAGGAAATTTTGGGATGTTTGAGAATCAACCCTTGTAGTGTTTAGTGATTTGTTTTTTTAGCTCTTGACCCTCTTTACTTTGGGGGCTATTTCTCATTTCTAATCCGTTCTTTATGATTATTAAGTGTGTCAGATGCGCCAAGAGGGGTTCAAGTTTTGTTTGGACACCAGAAACAATGGAGCCCTTCCCTTGGACCTGGCCTGCCCTGACCACTTAAGTGTTATGTCATCTGCTGGTCTACCCTACATCACTGACTGTACGATACAAATCTCACTATATATGTGCCAAAAGAGGAATGTTTGCTCCATTGGCCTCACATCCCCTCCAAACTCGCAGAACAAAGAAAAATTGAACTATCTTCCTTTGAGAAGTTCAACAGTTGTAAATGTACCCAATTTATGCACATCAACTCTCCCTTTATTTGAGGGTTGAAGGTCTCTTCTTTTGCCTTTTCCTAGTAAGTATCCTGACATTTCATTGCACTGTTATCTCTGGGAAGAAGAGAAAAGTTAGTGGAAATCTAGAGTCTTGGAAATAAATGTCATTTAATTTATTTGTCAAAGATCAAACATAGAACATCTTGTTTTAAATATATGAATGAGTAAACACAGATCATGACTCACAATGATATCGTTTTGTGGTTACCAATACCCATCAGCTATACGGCATTATCACATAAACTACATTTGCTGATCAAAATTTCCATGGTTGATCATGAAATTGAACAACCCCATTAATAACATCAAATTCATCATTTTATTTACATGAAGTTTTGAGGTGTATGGATTCATATTGCTATCCCCTTTGTTGGCTCACTTTTTGTTACTATTCTTTCTTGATTTTCCAAGGGTACAGGAGAGAGGGAGCTTTAATACTTCTCCTTTCTAATTGTCCCTGCCCCACCTTCTGGGATTCAGAACTACCTCTGTACTTATCCATCCACTTGCTGAAGAATACAGCAGATGTTTTCTTTCCCATCATATCTCACACTTGTGCATTAGGAATTGAAAGGATGAAGACTGCTTGCAGCTCCCACCACTAGCCAAAGATATTACATCAGAGAAACCAGGAAGTTTTCAAAGATTGGAAATACACCATCCCCATTTGAGAACTACCCAAGAGGCACACACTCTAGAATGTAGCAGCTTATGGATCTCAAACAAGGCAATAAGGGAAACCTCACAGCACACATGACACAAATCCCAGCTGTGTACCAAAACCAACAGAAGGGAGAAGCCCCCCTCATCAAGCAAGTGAAAGCATGAAAAACATAACTTACAAAGTTGAACTCATGTAGTCTGCCAAGGTGCAACTGAACCCATAGACATGCAGCCTTGCACTGGCAAGAAAAATGAGCAAGAGCTGCTTGATAGGAACAAAATTTAATCACATACGCAAGAAATTCAGTTTCAACTGTATGTAGAAACTCTTTATCTCATGATAGCTCATGAAATTGAGAAATTTAAACAGACTGCCCAAAAAGATTTGCTAGGGAATCCCCAAATCTAACAAACAGAGTAAAGGCATGCCCCACCACTGGTACTCAGTTGTCTGCATTTGGTGAAAACAATTCACTGCACAAACAATAACAACATCAGTCCACCAAGTAGCTAAAAACAAGTGAGACCTGGAACAATGGCTATATGCACCTGCTTCCACATAAGAGTTTGAAGACATGAAACCATGTTTCATGTAATCATGGCAGAAACATGAATACAGCCAACAAACAAGAGGGCTCTGAAAATTGTAGAAACTCTATAATTTTTGCTACAAGGTAGTTCAAACATGTTAACACATTCTATGCAAGAGATTCCACATAATTGCAAAAGGTAAACTGCTGAGATACCTCTGCTTCTTCAGGCCTTGTTGCATCATCCCCCTTTGGCTGGTCTTCTCCTGTAGTCAAACCACTATGTTGTATTGAGGCCTTATTTCAACATGAAATTACTAAGATCAGGAAGCACAGGAGAAGCATAGGCCATGACACAACTTCTTCCACAGTCAAGAATATGAAACTCAGGTGAACAATTTTGACCCAGGTGAACAATGCCAGATGAAGTGCAAAGACACTCACTACCTTACCAAATAGTGGGACCTGAACTGAGCTTTTGAATCTCACCTGCATCCTCTTGCAGGTCTGAAGTCCAAAGGGTGAGATTATCTCTGAGCAGCTGCATAATTAGTGTGCTGTCTTTGTAAGACTCCTCGCTCAAGGTGTCAAGCTCTGCAATTGCTTCATCAAATGCTTGTTTTGCCAAGTGGCAAGCCCTACAAGTCCATCAACCACCCAAAATGCCATATCAGGCACCTGGAGGATGTATCATGAAATCAATCCACCAAAACCAAGATTTCAAAACAAATTTCAACCTAGTGAAATAAGCCAAGGTTGTAGACACAAAGCAACTCACCGCTCAGGTGAATCCAGAATCTCATAGTAAAACACAGAGAAATTCAATGCAAGGCCCAGTCGAATAGGGTGCGTGGGTGCCAAGTCAGTTACAGCAGTGTTTGAAGCAGCCTACACAAATGATGACAGCATATTAGACTTTCAAAGCTTCATCTAATCCATGTCAAACCTAGACTGCGGTTCCCTCTAATAAACAGTATACATATCTTTGAGACTGCAGGAAAAACTCTAGTCACACTTTGAAGGCCAGGAAACTTTGAAGGTCACTGGACTTAACCTTATGAGTGCTACTGACAAAGTATCCGACAATTATATGATTAGCATACAGAACATTGAAATACAAAATACAGGTACATATGCATAGTTGAATCACTAGTTATAACACTCAGTGAGATTAAAAAATGAGTTCTTTCTGGTTGTCACAGTCTAGTCCTACACTATCCACAGCTCTGGTATTTTGTCTAAGAACTAAGGAAATGTACACATACTCCAGCCGTTATTGCATTCAAAATATTCTTTAAATATTTCCAATCTCCTAACTGTTGTTACAAGCTTCCACTCCCAGAGGAGTTGAACACTGATGTAGGAAATTGGATTGAGCTCATACCTCATATGCTTTGAGAGATTGATCTGCAGCTTCTTTTCTTTCATTTCCTGTCTTGAACTCTGCCAAGTATCGGTAGTAGTCTCCCTTCCTGCAGTTCCAGATGATTTGAACATTTTCTTTCAGTACAAGCTGGACATAGTGCACCAAGCACATTGCACCAGCCAATCTTGGATATTCTCAGAAGAAATGAGTTTCAAAAGAGATTCAGAACCATGCTAAACACAATCTGATACATATGGGGTGAAAGATTCACATAATTTGACCCCATCCTCCCAACAACTGTCCTCAGGTATCACAAACACTAGAAAAGAAGAAATACCATAGAGAACACAGAAATGTGTAGCATCCTACATTTTGCACACATAACTCTCCATGAGTAACTCCTGATATTTCTGGTAGTAAATATATGGTACTGAGAACTTCTTCAAACCTATGATTTAAAGTCAACTTGAATACAATTGACAGATTTCAGCAAATATGAGAAAGGAAACCCAACCCTGAAGAACAGAGGGGAAAAAACAGGTGCAGTTTGAACAAAAGCAAAAGCCACACATATTCTGAAAGCTTCAACACAAAATGTATGATAGTGACCAGCTATCCTAACATCCCAAACTGCTTTTCATCAGTTCCCAGCAATGGATGGGGGTCAATGTCACACATTCACCAATGTAATGAATTTCTGTCACAAGACCAGAAGTAAGACTCAGCCATGAGGCTGGGTAGCTCACCAAAACATAAACATCAAAGCAATGACCAAGCAAAACTGAGAAGAAAGAGGAACATGAGAAGAAAAAGAAGAAAGGGGGAAAAAACAAGGAAAGAGGAAGATGGAGAACATTTTGAGCATGAACTTTTGAGCAACTTTCAACAAGCATACATATCTATGAGTTTCCAGAGAAATCTCCACAACACCTCTAAGAAAACACAGCAATGAGTGGAGTTAAAACCTTACAAGAGCCACTCACAAAGTGTCAGACCATCATGTTCATCCCATAGCAGTGATGAGCTGCCATGTGTACTGCCAATACCATGCACATGTCTAGACACAAGAAGGGCTTTATGACTGCCACTACAGGTCCAATCCTACTGATTGAGAACCACCAGAGAAACAGGATCAAAAGCCTCTCTGACACTAATTTTCCAGGAAAAACAAGAAACTGCAAAAGCATAGAAGGAGAAAACGAAGCATCTTGCAATAGGAGCACAAAGCACTGTGGCCAATGAAAATCAAGAGGGATTTACATATATCTTCAGTTGAGTGCAAGAGTAGAAGTGATTATAGACAAGAAAGATGCACACTGCCAACTTGACCAACTGCAAGAATGCATACATTTTGTAATAGAAAACAGTGGATTCCCCTGTGCTGGAGGATGGAACCAAGTGCTGATCAATGATGGTGAGAATGTCATTGCAAATCTTGGCAAGCTCCTCTTCCACCTTGTGCCGATAGTCCTTGATGCGCTTCACATTTTCCTCATTGCCCTTGCTCTCCTCCTTTTGCTCAATGGAAGACATTATCCGCCATGAGGCTCTTCGAGCACCAATGACATTCTTGTATCCAACAGAGAGTAGATTCCTTTCTTCAACTGTGAGCTCCACATCCAGCTTTGCAACCTTCTTCATGGCCTCAACCATCTCTGTGGAGCTCAACATTCCCGAAAAGAAAGATCAACAAGATGCAGAGAGAGAAGAAGTTGAGGCAACAAAAAGATACCCTCAAGAAAAGAGGGCCAAGCTCTTAGATCAGCCAAGGGATCTGCAGCGGATCTAGGATTTCGGCTCACATCCCAAGGAACACAAGGACAAATTTTTAGAAACTACGACAGACGGATGACAAAGTCCCAGGGGCTGGGAGACGTACGGGCAATGATTCAAATGCTAGGCTGCATGTCAGAATCGCAGAATCTAAAACAATGACATCCTTCTTATACCTCTCTACAAGAAAAGAAAGATAGTTGATGTAAGAAGACTTCCGCCAGGAGTCAAACAAAATATTTCTACCCCGCTTGAACATCGACTCAACCAGAGAATATCATTCAAAAGGCTCTTGCAAAACGACAAAGTGTCAGTCACATATCAACAACCATACAAAACGCCCTGAAACCCCTAGAGCATACCAAGCATCAAGCGATCGTGAGAAACCCCTGCTAGAAAAGCAAGACACTTAACGCACAAGCTCGAATAAAAAAAATGTACACAGCAAGCAGGAAAACCGTCATAGCAATGTACTAACTACTAACCATCGTAGCGCTCTGCTTGCTCTGAGAGCTTAGCCACATAGACGTAACGCTCTCTCTCCTTCTCCGTTCCCATGACGCTTTTTGCTGCAAAAAAAATTCAGACCGGCGCGAGAAAACAAGGGCACGCAGCCTGCGATTCGAGAGAGACAAATCCCGTTTGCCGAGCGCGCGCGCGCAAGCGAGCGGACAAACGCGAAAGGCAGAAATGAGAGCGGGTGAAGACGGAGATCCTAACCCTAAAAAGGGATCCTGATTCCACCAACTAGAGATTCCACGAACGTTTTCGTTTGAGATAATTATTTTAAGAGATGAAGTTGTTTTATTTTTCTGGCTAAATTGAGCCAGTTGGCTAATCTCTTTTTCCAAATGGCTAAAATTATGCTTTTCTCTTTCCGGTTCTCCAGATTTTGATATTATTTATTTTTAAAATTGCAGATTTCTCTATTGGGTTCTAGCATGTGTAGCCAAAAATATGGAGGATGCTTAAACTGTTTTACTTTCATATCCTGTTTATAGCCAAACTTGGCTAAACTGTCTAATGGATGATGGCCACTTCAGCTACATAACAAAAATCTTATATATAATTACAACATGTGTGTCCGTGCGTCCGTCCGTCCGACGGGACAGTTCCGCGTTTTAATGGACCGGCGGAACCGGCCCGGACGATCGGATTCCGAAAACGGGAACCGGCCCGGACAGTCGGATTCCGAAAAGGGTAATCTTATATAACTCAGC
>Ga0209208_10005910_pt1 | contig 16957 bp, 9 predicted proteins | sample S1TSphfallax_3_FD_187694 | JGI IMG/M metagenome (GOLD analysis project Ga0209208, IMG submission 187694) | Host-associated microbial communities from peat moss isolated from Minnesota, USA - S1T2_Fd - Sphagnum fallax MG (SPAdes) (version 2) | ecosystem: Host-associated > Plants > Peat moss >...
AAGGTGATGTCTTGGTGTTAGATTTCCCCATGGATGCACATGAAACATATCTAAAAATACAAATGAATATCATCATTCATGGATGGCATGATCTTTAGAATAAGTTTTTTTTTGAAAACATTCTACTCATTCTTCAAAAATGTATAGATGCAACTATAGCAATTGGTAAATTTTATTCCTTATCTTGAGTTGTTGATGTGTTTATGTATGGTAATTTTTTCATAGTTGGATTCTTGGTTGCTATATGGGTGCCCAAATCAATTACACTTTTGAGGTTTTCCTAGTTTCAACACTTGGAAGAAAGGTTTTTTTCTTCCAGGCTTATATGTTTGTGATATAGAAAAATCAATACAAAATGTGATATTGCTATAGAAAGTGTTTTGTAGTACCATTACACCTGGTCTTCTTATTCAGTGATTTGATATTAATAACACATTTCCAATATGCTTGTAATACAAAAAAATCAATAGAAAAAGTGATACCATTGTAAAAAATGGTTTATAATAGTACTGTATTTGGCTTCCTATTCAATGATCTAACATTGGAAGAATGCAAGGATTCAACACTTGTTGTACGGAAGAGTTTTGCACAATAGTTCTAATAATGAAGAACATATGACAACTTCTAGGGAATTAGATCAACTTTAACAACGTTGAACAATGTTGAGTTATTAGCGGATTAACATTAAATTATGTTCCATGGAATTTTTTTTGCAGGCCCAAGTTTTAGCAGCAAATTCAAGCTTAATGCCACTTCCCCAACATGATCTTCTAGTTCATAAATATTTTTTTCACAATTTACTTTTTAGATGTGCAAGGGAATAATTTTGATCAACTTATGTTTTGGCACCATCTCCTTTGTAACCACATCCTCTGATGTCACTTCAACTTTCACAACATTGCACCTTAAATTAAATGGTCATTTCTTGCTTTTCCTAGAAGATTATGAGCCAAACTAAGACCTTGAACTTTTTTTTGATTATTTCAACTCGACATTCCAATGCATCCCATGTTTATTGGCAAGTGGTCTTTTTGGGGTGGTTTTTGAACACCTTTGGGATTGTTTTCACCCAAAAGATTCAACAAGTGGATTCCCTAAGTTATTTCAACTTTGATTTCATATCACACATGGTCACATTCCATTTCAAATTGCATGTGTCCTTGGAACAACCCATTTTTTAGCCATGACCAAGCTTTTAGGTGGAGTGCATCCCATTGCAATGGGGGAAACATTGTATTAATTCACAAGTTGTGTTTTATGCCTTCAATTCCATGACACCTTTCCAACACATTTATCCCCACACCAATTTGGAGTTGCAACTGAAGGTGGTTGTGAATTAGTAATCTAGAACATTAGGTGCATCTTTGACCTTCAACCCAATTAGGTTATTCTCCAATTGGACATGGCAAACACCTTCAATTTTATGTCAAAATGGTCATATTTGAAGAACTTCATGCAATATGTGAAAACATCATACAACTCATTCCCTTTGTACATGCATTCTATGCATTTGAATTCCCCTTGTTTTACAATTGCCGTAAAAATGAAGGTGTTGTCATAGTCATCCCATTTGCCATGGGAACCCCTTAAGGTGATCCCTTGTGAAAGGCACTATTTGGTTTAATAACCCACTTTAGGGCTTTATGTTTTATTGCTAGTCATTTCCTTTTTTATCTATTTCCATCCATTGCGGATGACACTCACATTATAGGTCCCTTTTTAATTATTTCATTTGTATATGAACATTTATAGACCAAATTCCATGTGATAGGTCTTTTTATCCAACATTAAAAATGTGTAACATGGTCACCTTTTCACTTGCCACTTGACTTCAACACTCCACTCAAGTTTACCACCCCATTAGAAGGAATTAAAGTCCTTTGTGGTTCCATTGGGCACCTAATCATTCACATCATCTTTCATCAAAGATGCCTTGCTAAAGGATGTTCAAGATGTGGACCTTCTCCCTAGAATGGGTGATGTTTATGTAGCATTTTGAATTTTAACTCATTGTTTCATGTAACGGCCATCATATTTCTTATGATGCACACCTCCATTTTCCACCTTTATAGAATCCTTTATTTCTTTTAATTCATCTTTCGTTCAAGTGATTAGGTTTAGGGTTCATGATCCTTTGATAGCCCACAAGGACTTTTAGCTCGTAAACAAGTTTCTTTCCCAATAACTTTTAGTAGCATCGAGCTCATACTGATAGCCACCATCTCCCCATTAGTCTATTTAAGGAGTTGGGCCCTTGTAGTTTCAATCATAACTATTACGTTTATGATTGATCAATGTCATTTCCTTTTTGAAGCCTTAGCATGAGTTGACAACAACACCTTCCTTTTTTAATAACACCTCCATGCGATATATGAACTTCTACCACCCTCAATTTGTGCATGTTTTCTTCTGTTTGAACAATTCATCGGACAACAAATGGTTTGATTTTAAGATTCCACCTCAAAGCATTTGCACCATGATACTTTTTCTAACATGTTCTTTGATAAGATATCTGAGGCTCATCATACTCAAATTTTATCACCTCCTCTCATCGACAAGTCAACATTGTGCTCACCAAAGATGGCATTCACACCTTAGTTGATGTTGTATTGTTGACCCAACACAAGCATATTTAGTTCCCTAATCTTGCACAACTCAAGGATTTACTGCCTTTGATGTGGCTCAAATCAATGAAAGGAGCTATTGCAACTGACACCCAACTAATCAATTCCTCCCTTTAGTAATTGAGGTATTTGGATGTCTACACAAATGGGCTGATGTGTTTTTACATGATTGTGCCAATGCCATTTGGAGTTAGAAAGGGCTAGAAGGCCTTCATCTTTTTGCCTTGGGTACTTTTCTTTGTCAAAAAAATTCAATCACATTGCAAAGGATGCAAGCATCTTCTATCTTAAGTCAGGCGGTAACTATAGGCCTAGCTATTTCCTGATTCTGTCCCTTCAAGACACACCTCCCATCACCGCAATTGACCTATTGTAGGTGGTTGGTTTTTGACATGGAGAAATATGGCTGACCTACTACAAGTGGTCAGTTTTTCACAAGGAGAGAGTTTGAGTGAAGTTGACATCCATTAAATTTTCTGTTTTCCTTTTTCTTATTCTTTTGTACGTTTTCCAAGTCTACAGTGTGTAAATAAATAAAGCTTTGCAGTGTTGCATCATTTTATGTAAGGGTATTGCTCCAACAGCTAATCTCCAGCAACAAATTGGATGTAAAACTTAACTTGCAGTCCTTATCATCTATCATTCAGCACACAAGGCTGCCATTCTGCCTGCTTCCCGGGGGGGGCGGTTGCTGCCACTTCTCCAGTAATTTTAGTCTTCCAGAACTTCCCTGGATGCCTTCATTGTGCAATCCACCATTTAGATGTACTAGAGAGCAGGGCGGTCAGGGTGGATTCTGCCAGGTAAGTACGCCCTGGGTAAGCCCTTTAGGGACAATTAGCTCCTTGTGTACAACCATTCTTAAATCTGGTCACAAGAGGCCCAATAAGTTTGCTTGTGGATAAAGGCATTGGTGCACTAGGAAGTCCAACAGATGCAGTGTTTGGTGAGGCTGTATTATGTTGGACATTCCAGGACCCTGTTGTGAACTCATGCTTGATTGGTGCAGTACAACAGATGTAGTGTCTGGTTCTGAGGTCGTGAAGACACTGAAGCAGCATTGCAAGGACGTTGCAATCAATGGACAATTATGTTGGAGAATCCAGGACCAATGCATTTACTATGGCATTATGGAAGAGTTATTGCAATGGGCACATGAAGGCAACAAGCTTTAGAGCAAAAGGTATCCTGGCAAGCTGGATTATAAATCCATAAGGAATGGGGCCATTGCATTGTCAGTTTTATTTGCTTGGGAGGAGGCATCAAAAGTTCTAGAAGGTATAAGGGATAACTTGGATTCAAAGCCTTGGGAAGGAAGGGTCAGCTATGGTCATTTTGCAGCATTGCCTTGCTCTCCTGAATACGCAATGTTTATTCATGGCATGCTGAAAATGTGTTACAGGGGGATGTTACCAAAATCACTTGAAGGAAAGTTGAGGAGACAAATAAATTTAGGCAAATTACAAAAACATGCATACAAGAGTAACATGAGTGTGAAGCACTGGAGAGAAAGTGTGATAACACAGTTATTGAAAAATTGTAAGCATAAACTTTGGAGCATGCACAAAACAAGAAGCATGGAAAGTACATACCTGATTTGTCCACAGTGCTCTTGGTTCTTGATATCTTCATGGTTGCCAGTGTGGACATTATTTATGTCTGTTCAAAGTATGTGGGCATACATGTGTTGCATGTAAGGGGGAAGGTCATAGTTTGAAATTTGTTGGCTGTCTATGTTTTCAAATGTATAAATGTGCAGACGCAACGTCATTCATGTGAACTCACATGACTACCACGTTTGGAGGTTGGAGGAAGTAGAGTCTTGCTTGGAAAAGTACTTCAAACTGTCCCAAGGCCAATCTACTGAGTATTATTTGGAATTGGCTCACCTCTTTCCAATTAAATACAGACAGAGCTATGAAAGTGGGTCACCAGATGAAAGCCACTTATTGAATGGAAAGTGGTGTAAAATAAAATTGCACAAAAGAATGTCTGCTTCTTGATATTGTATTTTAAATTCCAACATCTGAACATTATGGAGCTGGTCAGATTGTATCATGAGATGGACAGACAAGTTATGTTTATAAAGCAATCGTCAAATATTGGGCTCCTAGTCAATGTAAATGAGATAGCCCCCATACTTCACTATGCAGAGTGCTTTGCCAAATCACTGATGCAATATTCACAACATGGTGAGTATTGCATAGCTGTGCAGGAGTATATGAAGGATGTTTACTATATGTTGCAATTTCATAATTTTGCATAATGGATTGCAAATCATGGATGTGCTCTTGAAAGCACAGGTGACATCATGTTTCAAAACAGGTTGCAAAAACTTTGGAACCAGTCCTTGACAGCAGAAGGAGCTGGTGCAGAGTCCTTGCCATTGCAAGGAATTTGGAAACAGTCTCTATTGTGGGCAGAAAGGGAATCTGCCAAGACTCAACAAGTTATCCACATCCACCATAGAGCAGCATTCTGAGTTTGACCTAATAGATGATGTGGCCTGGCAAGTCAAGCTGAGCTGCATATGGACCAGGAACTTTTGTTTTGGAATATTATTTTTCAGAAGACAAAGATCTCCAGTTTGCTTATGTTATGAAAAAGGTCTGTTCTCAACTTTTACCATAATTTTATTGCAAATATGAGATTCTGTCAATTCCATGAACATTTGTGATGAATCTTTTCAAGGGTGGCAAATTTGAGTTTCAAAGATTGGAGAGCAATTGCACTATCAATCAGATTTTTTTTCCCTTGATCATCAGGGATTAGCTCCAGCATTTCACTGTTGAATAGAAAGTTAGGACTGCACACCTACGTATGATGATCTTGATTCGAGCCAAATTTTCACTGTTAGGAGGATGAGGTCTTCATGCAAATTCTGAAGAATGATTTCACACTTCTTTTGCAGATAGTATTGGAAATGTTGAGAGAGATCTTTTCTCAAGGGTCAAATGCAACTAAGAATAAAGGGGTGCAAATTGATGAAAACCCAGGCATGAAAGGATGTTTGGAATGGATGTATGAGATGCTCATTGGCCTTGTTGCAAACCTTTTGGATGGGATGAAGCCAGAGGATAAATTAATAATTGTTGCACCTGAGGTATGTAACTCTGTGTATGATGATGCAAAATCTTGGTCTCAGAGTTTGGTTTGTGTTGACTTACTCTTCAACTCAAGACATGTGACACTCAAGAGTTTCATGTTGTCCAACAACATTCTGTCAAAAGTTGAACAATTTACCTACAGCTCTGAATCGAAGATACTCTATTCTATGAGTAGATACTGAGGCCGAGGAGCACTGCTTAGAGCTCCAGATGGAATTTTTTTTAATTATGACAATGCTCATGATGAGACAGAAGAGGGAGAATTGTTGTTGGAGAACACCATGGTGGATATTGTTGAAGAAGCTCAGATATCAAGTCATGGTGAAATAGGGGGGTTGCACAAGAGAGTTCTTGTCTCAATCTCAAAACTTGCACCTGACATACTGAAGCCAGAAAACATCAGTGGATGTGGGTTTGAATGGAGCCCACATGGTGATTTTAAGTGCATGTGACACTTAAAGAGGAAAAATCATGGCAAAGGGAGTTTTGAACTTGCCTCAACCTCTCTTCATTGCAATGGTTCCTTGTGTTGTTGTCTCACAATGGAATGTGAATGATTTGTCTACTTGTGATTGATGAAAGGTTTTTATCAAGAACTAAGGAGTGGAAAGGATGTATATTCATCTTTGCATGCCACCATGCTTCAAATGCTTAAGGCTAAGCGCAAAGTTCATTAGCGGGCCCCCTTCATTGTTTGTGGTTTGCCTACAGTATGCCTTTCTGTAGAGTTACAAGCTGGAAACTCTTCACATATCGCTCATGACTTTGGGACATCAAGTCACACAAAAGCTGAACAGAAGTGGGCCCAAATTCACATCTTCCCTAGCTTTAATTTGCATCTTCCCTAGCTTTTGTTTGCATTAAGCTGTTGTGTAGAATTGCTAATGGACATGTGAATGTCTTACAAATGGAAAGTCATAGATCTCTAAATTACTTGTTTAGGCCAGTTTATGCACTATGAGGAATATGCATACAAAGTATCATGTGTAAGCAAGTCCTGGTGAGAGTGTCAAAACAAAGTTATTGGTTGCAATTGAGACTCATGGGCTGTAGTTTCAAAAAATGTTGGTTAATTGGTTCATGGGTTGGTGGGTAGATTCAACCATGTAAGAGTGAAACCATTGGACCTAGATGTCAGCCCTGTCATGCACTTCTTTGAACTTGTACTACTTGGGAGGCAACTATGTTCTGACCCAGATGTGTAACAAAAGCTCTTATTTGATTTCAAATGATGATTGCAATTCTCAGTTGTTGACATTATCATGATTCATGTATGATTTTTTTGCAATTTGTTATTTGCTATATCTAAACTGGGACCTCCACCCCACTCCATTGCTACTGAATGAATTGACATGCATTTTAAGGTTCTCTAATGTCTTTGTTCCTTTTTAGAGGAAGGAAACTTGCAAGGAGCAAGTGCCAGATTGATGTCTAGATTGCAGATAGTGGTGCAGATGAACAGAAAACTTGTTTTAATAGTATTTGATTCCATGTGATCCCCATTGAGACTATACATGCAAGGCCTTGCCACAAAGTGAATGGCAGTGCTAACCATGAGTGTAATAGCTCCAGGGGTAACAATATGTGTGTGTGTGAGTCACTGCATTCTTTGCTGCCTTGAATTCCAAGCAAGATTATTCTGTGTTCTCACTTTCTCAGTTGAGAGTACTTCATTCTTTTTTGCTGGCTCCAGGCTGCAACTTGCAACCCCAATTTGATATTTAAATTCCCATCACTGCAGACCAGACAAGCAGGGATAAATTAACATTCTGCCAGTTTGACAATTCAAGAAGGTTTTTGCAACAAAGTCATGTTAATGGTTAACAAATGTGAGTGATATGAGGGGTTTAACCTTGAAATGTTGAAGGTTAAACCCCTCATATCATCTGGGCAGTACAGTGCTATCTCCTTGACTATGGTGCTACGAACTAAATATCTTTTGTGTGGATGAATGTGAGTAGAGTGAGTGACCTCGTTTCCCTTGCTACTGTCACTTGATGGATTGTACAGAATATCGGGACAAGGTTTTCTTTGGTCCTTTGCAATGGTGGGATCATAGATTTGAGAAGAAGATTGAAAAATGTAGTGACCTCATCCCCCTAGCAACTATCATTTGATGGATTGTAGAGACACATTGGCTTTTCTCAGATCCTTCACAATTTGGGATTATAGATCTGAGAAGGTCATTGGCTTTCTTCGTGATAGCTCTATTGACACGTATGCCAAATGTGGAGGCATAGAGGAGGCAAGACTATTCAAAAGGATTCCCAGCCAAGGTACATTATCTTGGAGTGTTACTCTGGAAGGATATTGATGGGCAATGCAAAGAAACACTAGGATATTGTCAACCAATCTGTTATGAAGGCTTGCAGCTGGATAAATCAAAATTATTTGACTTCTGTCAGCTTGCAGTCATGCAGGTCTAGTGCATAAAGGCATGTGCAATGTTGAATCCAGGGGTCCAGCTAACAGTGTTTCTGGAACATTGGAGAACTGCAGCTGTGTGATTGGTTTGTGGTGGGGTATGTTGGACATGTGTATGAGGTGGATGATTTGATCAAAATACCATTTCTTGTAAACCAATCGCATATGTGTGGATGGCCTTGGGAAATGCTAGTAAGTGGATCTTAGTGCAGATGTTGAAAGGCAGGTCGGAAATAGGTGTGCACAAACATTGAGGGTGCATTTACCAGCCTGGAGAGTGCAAGATTGTCTAATTCCGTGTGAAGAAAGCACGCTGGCAGATCTCCAGTCAAGTTTATAAGAGTAAGCCCACTCCAAATGCAAAGGTTTTTTAAGTAACTGAGAGTACAGCCCAAGGTAGTGTATTCTACCTCTTAGTGAGTCACTAGGTCTGGTATAGTACGAACTGAGCCAGAATGCATCTCAGGAAAGGCATCCCCTGCGATGCACATGCCATGCATTCTGCCAGCTCTTGGTCAGACATTAGGATGGGTCAGGTAAAAACTGAAGCAGAACGCATCCCCAAGGGTGCATTTCCTCATGTAAACGAGCGTATGTAAGTCATACCCGGGTTAGAGGTTCTGTATTAGGAAACCGGTGAAAGGAGCCGGATTAACGAATATATAGTCGAGGGAGATGAATGAATCAAGACTATTTTGGTAGTCCGGCTCCTCTTTCCAGTAACTGGGTGTAACTGGTTTCTGGACTAATTAAAAACTAAAGGAGAGAAGGGATAAATTTATGTGTTATAACCCGTCTCCTCTGAACCAATGAGCAAGTGACATGTTGGACAATACAGTCCAGAATACACAGCATAAGACAGTTAGGAAATATCATAACTCACTAGTGTGGCCTGTGCCGTTGACCCAAGTGTCACCACGTCCTCAACAGATTTTTCCTTTCAAAACCTGATTTTTTAAATTTGTATTTTTAGCAGCAGAAATCACTTAAAAATCAATATTTCCCACATTCTGAATCCAAATCTTACCAAATAAATTCCATTAAATCCTGCTCATCAAGATCTTTCCAACAGAACCAAAGGCACATTCCAATTTCTCTGAAATTTTCAGCTACGATTTAATTTAATTCAGGGAGAAAATCATTCAATATTCAAGAACTTTTGCATTGCAAGTCTAAAACATCATGGAACCAAGCCCACCCCTCCTTGTTGAGAGTTCTGCAAAGACACCAAGAACACGATCTGAAGCATCCCGATTTGGTGGATCTCATTGGCACAAAACAAAACAAACAAACTACCTTCCTTCATAGATAGGTACAGATGTCAAAATAGCGTGCCATTGAAGCCAACTTGAAAACCTGCAAAATCAGTAAGTGTGGACTATGGACCTTTCCAGAAGCATTCAACTTAACTTTTACCCATGGCTGCAACTGAAAAGTTGCTTCCACATGCACTTGTTAGCAGGAATAAACACTTGTTTCTGTGTGAGGTAAAACCCTGGGGGTTGGGCCACTCCCAAAATAAAGAGACCAGGACCAGTCAGTGGGGTTGAGGACTTGGGCGGGTCAATTGTTTAAGATTCCGAAAGAGACAAGATGCCAACGGCCAATTCAAATCTCCCAAGAAAAAGTGCACAAAGACAGTGGATGCCTAAAGGAAGCGAAAAGAGGTTGTCACCTAAAGGATGTAACATGTTAAGCATGAGGTCTTTACAATATGAAACATAGGAATCCAAATAGGATATGCAAACCATTGAGGACTACTTTTCAAGTTTTGTATGTGAAAATATCTTTTCTCACGGTCATTGGCTATGACAAGAATATGCCTAACGGAGGTGTGGCTCTTCTGTGATGAGTGTTTCATGATGAATGAAGCACTGACAGTTTCTTTTTTTTTTCCCTCAATGAGATAAGGATAGATCCAATTTGGGGTCATGTAGTGAAAGAAGACATGTTGGGAATCCATCAAAGTGTATGTGACAAAGTTCAAGATACCCATGTCTACTTGACCACATGCTATTTTCCCAGTTTGTTGGCCTTGCCTACCAAGGCAAGGATATTGTGTTTAGATTCATTATAGAGTATAGTAGCTTCATGGATGTTAGCTCCTAGGTAATAGGTCTATTTCTATATGAGGATTTTTCAATGATGGTATTTTGGCTTGTGTTAAAACCGAGATTAGTTATAGAGTTATAATATTTTGAAGGATTTTGGTTTCTTTTTGACGATGTTTTGAAGATTATATTTTTGCATGGTGAAATATTTTAGTTCCATAATTCTTCTTTTGCCTTAAGATACATTTTAATGTAAATGGTAATGCCACAGTGTGACACACCCCTTGTTTACATTACAGAAGTATGGAGTTTTTCCAGGAAAAAAGCTCTTTTTACACCAAAAATTTGCTAGGCCTAATTCCAATTTTTTCTCCCAAAAACTCACAAAATAGCTCAATTTGCCACAGAAATTCACTGGACCCTGGTTAAAAGTGACATAGCTTGTAGCTCCACAGGCTCCATAATCTATGTAACAATTGGAATATGAGTATTCTTTTTTCCTTTCCTCCAAGGAGAACAAAAACTCTCCTTAGAAGAAATTCCCAATGGCTTGTGTTTTCTGTAAAGTAATGAAAGACTTTTCCTGAGTATGGTTTGAGGGTGCCTTATATCTTTGAATATCTAAAAACTAAAAACTTTCATTAATTGATCTAGAAATTCAAGTTGCACTTCTATGGAGCACGTCCATCCTCATATGGTACCGGTTGTTCTCGCCAGAAAGGATATCCCAAACCTGTTGTATCTGACAGGTTTTGAACCAGTTGCCGCCGTCGACGTCTACGCTCTAGGCCCTGCTTGCTTTATGGGCACGAGTCTGACTTCATGCATTATGTTTACCGACGAAGTTCTTCTCCTCGCCAGTGATTTTTCTAGGATTTTTTTGTTCGTAGCCAAAGTAGCGATCGTCCATAAGCAGATGTAAAAAACGTGACGTTCATCCTTAGGAACGTTTTGCCAAATCTGGCTATATACAAAATAAATTTCAAATATTCAATCATCGTTTTTTGGCTACACACTGAAGACAAAATATAGAAATCCGACTAAATTATGGCGAATTTGGTTCGTTTGATCCAAAAATAACATTAGCAGCCCTTTTTAAAATTTGCCATATTTAGACCATAGGTTCTAGCATGTCGCCAAAATGTAGCGGGGTTAAAAAACAGTTACACTTTCCTTTTTTATCTAAGTCCTGTTGTGGATGATTACCGGTCTACCTCACAAAATTGAAGATAAAACCTTGCCGTTCGTCGTCGCAAGCTCCTTCTTCTCCCCCCCCCCAACCCCCCTCCTCGTTCTCGCCATATAATTTGTGAGCTGTGACGGCGAAATCCGAGCTCGTTTCTTGCTTCGCACACCCATTCTCCGGCTTCACTTGGACTTTGCGTTCCCCCTTTTTTTTTCTTGGGAAGAATCTTGACCATGGCCTGACTATCTGCTGCGGCAGCTGTAAGCTAATTAGCGCAGTTTGCTTTAGCGCTGTGAGTTTTTTTGCTGCGTGTGCAGGAATTTAGCAGTGCGAGTGATGGGGGACCAGAAACAGGAGAGCCAGCAACAACAGCAAGCAAATGGGGGCTCGCAGAACAAAGGTACTGGTCCGATGCCGAAGAGAGGACAGATCGGTTGGGAGATCGTTCGAGACATCGGACAAGTATTTCTCCCGGGAGCTGCGAGTGGAGCTCAAAAGTAACAGATAAACAACTTTAAAGGCGCAGTACATGGAAGCGAGCCCTGGAGGGAAGTGGTAACAGTGGAGAAGTTCAAAGAAATTATAATTGAATGAGACTCAGTAGCAAAGAGAGCGGCCGCAAGCATCTTCCTGGTCAGCAGTAGTGATGATCAACTTCCAGGGCACCTTCCAAGTGTGAAATTTCTCTCTGAGTAAAAATATGGTTACTAACCCACTTGAGCTTCCCATGAGTATAAGTTAGTCTATCAGCCAGAGAGTCGATTCGAGATTGCAGAAATGAAAAGATAAAGACAATCTGCCTGCCGTCCGCTTCGATGTAAGTTGTAGAAGCAAAGTTTTATGCTGCAGGCCCTCTGGCCTCTTGTAAAAGGACATGCCTATGTGTGCTACGTAAATGCTAAACTGTAAATCTGGAAACAATGGTTGCAGAATGCCTGACACTGAATCCCGGCTTTTTGCAATTCAAGATTTCTCGCTTTCAGTATTCTTGAGCTTCAAGTTTCTATGCTGATTTTATTTTTATTTTCCGCGAAGAAGAAGGTTGCTCTGTCCTGTATGAGTTCCCCTGACAACTTTGGCTTTGGATCTCACTCTCTCGGGGGTGCGGGCGCACATACTCGCGCGTGCAATCTCGATCTCTTTCCTTCTCTCTAATTTCTTTTACACGTGAGATTTGCTTTATCTCTTTCTTTCTCTTTAATTTCTTTTACACATGAGATTTGCTTTATCTCTTTCGTTCTCTTCAATTTCTTTTACTCATGAGATCTGCTTTCTCTCTTTCTTTCTCCTTAATTTCTTTTACACATGAGATCTGCTTTATCTCCTTCTTTCACTTTTAAGAGCTTCTCACTCACTTCATTTGTTTGCTCTACTTGTAAGGGAGAGATTACAGAATGAAATAATTTTCATTTAGTCCCATATTTTGAGGAATTTCCACGGTGTGTTATTGTCAGAACTGTGAGTTTTTTAGATTTTATCTGGGAGAACTCATGGAACGTTTCTTATTTTGAACTTGCTAGAAGGGGCAGAGCCCATTATGCAATGAGTGTTTTGTCCTCACTCCCAATTGTTTGCTCAATATTTGTCTTATGCCATTTGCCCACACAATTCCAGTTAGAATTTGTTCTTAAGTTCTCAATGGGGATGCTCCCTTGGCAATTTGTTGATAATTTATATTAAATTTTTTTAAAAAAATTTAAAGAAGGGGAATTTCCAAATTAACAACAAGTGGTCAAATAGAATCCTGAACGAAATAATGAATGAATAAATAAATCTGAAAACTCCATTAGAAACAAAATTCAAATTGTTTATTCGAAGTTGCAGTTTTGATCATTATATCCCAGTTTTTTAAATCAAAGATTCTGAAGTTTCAAACAAGGTTGTTATGCCTTTGGCTGAGATGCTTGCTTGTACAGGTACAAGCTAAAACGAAATGTTTACCTTACCACACAAGCTTTCTGCAGCTTGAATGAGGATACTATTGCTTATTTTTATTAGCTATGTTTTCTTACTGCCATCCAACGAAAATGATTGAGTTTTCTTTGCTTCAAAACTGCAACAGAAACTCAAAAAAAAAAATTTTGTACAATGATTTGCGCAATATTTTGGGCTAACTATTACATAATTAAATACATACACCATTTAGAGTTGACGAAGTCAGTGGGTAGTCATCGCAGCTCGTCACTGCCATTTGTGATAAAGGTGATGGTCTGACACTTTGTGAGCAACTTTCACGAGGTTGTGTTCAATTCACTGTCTTTGTTACCTTGAAAGCATTGTTGTGAGGACTTCATAGATGTTTTTTTGCAATCTCATAGACATATACTTTGTTTGTCACCTGTGTTTATATTTTGACCTCCTCACCCATTCGCAACACTTGGAATTGTGTACTTTTAATACTAGTGCTTTGATGTTCTAAAGCTAGCTGTCTAATTGTATCTGTTTTCTGAAGATATCCTCTGAATGTTAAACGTAATATCCAGGCTTTGACCAGCATTTTTCTTTAAGAATTCCTTGAGTTTTTTTTTCCTGATGCATTCTTTTTGTAGCCCCTATCAGGTAGCAATCATACATGTGCTGAGCCAGAAGAGTCAACGTAGCAACATGCAGTGACTCATTAGCGCTAAAAATTTGTGAAAGGAGCTCTCCCGAGGATGGAAGCACTGAGGACTGAGGAAGCTTTGCACAAAATTTGAAACATTGTCCCCTTTCAGGCTACATAAGAATGGATGAGACTACTTTTCCTTCTCACAATTTGTTTCTCTTAATTATTAGAGGTGCAAGATGATAATCAATATGCATATGTGCTCTTCATAAAGTGGACATAGAAAACCCCATCTGCATGTGTAACAACTTGAATGGTTAATATCAAAAGAGTGATGATGGTTTTTGCACCTTGATGTTTTAGAGTATCAGTAGTTCACTTAGTCATACTAATGGAGGAGAATTTAAATCGAATGCATTCAACTTATATGGTAAAGAACAAGGGATTCAAAGACATTTTATTATAACATACACACATCAACAGAACAATGTATATAATAGTAAAATCCTACACTAGTAGGGGCAACTCTCACTATGTTGTTCAATATTAATTTACCACAAAGATTCTTGTGATAAACAATAATCACTAAAAATTACTTTCAACATCAAAGTCTTGTCAAAGCATTATCAAATCAAAAAACACCAATTGAAATTTGGATAGGAAATAAACTTAATTTGTCTTATTTAGAGGTCTTTGGGTGTACAACATTTGCACATATTCACAAAGATCATGGATAAAAGTTAGACCCTTATTCAATAGAACATATTTTCTTATGATACAATGAGGAACATAAAGCTTATTGTTTTATGAAGAAATTTGATCACAAGATAATAGTTTTAAGAGTTTTGATTTTAAAAGAAACATTGAGAAATTTAATTCTCCTCAAGAATGTCAAGAATTAGAAGATGTTGGCTACAAAATTTTGTTGGATCCTACAATCTTTAAGCAATTTGTTAGAGACAATAGTGAATAGAAATAATTGTTACAATAGTTAAATACTCTAAGCATAAGAAATCCTACTTTGGATGAGTAACAAAGTAGTCAAACTTTTCCTCAAAGTTCTTATCATCAAAATGTGGGTACTTAATTCTTGAAACATCCAATGAATCCGTAATGAAAAATAATGAAAACATGTCAAAGGAAATTACTTGATTTTCACTTAATGAAGATCATGTTTTGGTAAACTCTTATTCACAAGAAGGGTTACAAAGCCCATGTAAAAAATGTCATTTAAACATTTAATTGAAACAATAAAAGGCAACAAATTATCAAAACCAAATAAACACAATATTTTACTTGTTCAAAAAAATGACATTAACAAGATTGATACTCCCAATATAATCAAAGAAGCATTATTTGATCCAAACTCAAACCAATCAAAAGAAGCCGTAAATGTTGAATTGGCCTCCTTAAGCAAAAATAAAACCTAGATCTTAATGCCTTTACCAAATGGAAGAAAAACATTGAGCTCAAAATGGATCTTCATGATTAAACAAAATGTTGATGACAACATTGATAAATTGAAAGCAAGACTAATTGGACATGGCTATGTGCAAAAGTTCGAAGTGTCCATTATATGGAAAAAAAATTTCCAATGGTGAAACAAACTTCCATAAATATTTAATTAGCTTTTGAGATACAATATAATCTTAAACTTCATCAACTTGACATCAAAACAACATTTTAAAATGGTATTCTTGACAATGACATCTATATGCAAAATGCCTACCAATATACAAGCAAAAGGTATTTAACTTCATATTTGCAAATTGCACACAACACTATATGACCTAAAACAATTTTCTTGAACATGGTATCAAAAACTTGATATGTATTTTATTTCAAATGGGTTTACATTGAGAATTTGATTGAAACCTTTATATTAAGCATGTCAAAAATGGATATCGATTATGTATGTGGATGATGGTATTGTTGTTGGAAATAACAACCAACTCATTGAAGATTTCAAGTAAGTTTTATAGAGGAATTTGATATGAACTTGATGAAGGACCATTTAATTATTGCTTGGGCAATCTTTTTGAAGAAGAAATAATATACAAAATTGAATAATGTTATTTGATTCGAGTATCTAATGGATCATGTTTTAAAACTATACAACATAAACAATGCAAGCCTATAAGTGCACTTATGGAGATTAGCATATGATTAAATAAAGAAGATTATCCAAATACATAAGTAGAAATTGATCATATGAAATCATTTTCTTACTCACAAGTAGTTAGTAGCTTGATGCATGCCATAGTTGTCGCAACCTTATCTTTGGGCTTGCGACCAAGGCAAAGGGGTTGCAAGAATGCAGGCCAAGAGGAAGCCCGGGAGTCACATCACATACTACCGGGAGTGTAGGAAAGTGTGAGGGAGTGAACCCTCACACTCCAAAGGCAACTCCCACTTTGGGAGATCGAGTCCCGAAATTTTAGAGAACGATTTTAGGGGTCAAAACTCAACAGCTTGTGACTTTTTTTATATCATTGAAAAGCTCTTGGAAGGTAGATGTTTAAAATGGGCTCGCATTACTCATTTAGACATATGAAACACAAGTTATGGCCAAAAGAAGGGTCGGGAATCAAATTGCCAATTTGACTTTCGACCAAAAAAAGTGGGGAATCGACCCGATTCACTTGTCTGTAGATGGCGTGCGACATACTGTTGAAAAGCTCTCGACGAGGGCTACAACTTTGCTTTAGACCGCATTTTGATTCGAGGTTTGCTCGCAAAGTTATGGGGTTCCAAAGTCGCGAGAGTCCCAACTTGGGCAAAAAGCCATTTGGATGTGGGCCCTGTGGAGAGGTGCAGAGTATACTATAAGGGGGAAAGTGGTGGCTTCCCCTAAGTTCGGGCCGTGGTGAGTCTAGTATGTCCGTGTTGCCCATGGAGTGCTAGCACCAAAAATGCTCTAACTATGCACTAACCACCTTATGTGGGTTTCGTGCAGGCCCGTGTGATTGAGTGAAGCTTATCAACTCTTCCTAATCCCATCCTGAAGCTCCAACATGCCT
>Ga0209208_10005911_pt1 | contig 16955 bp, 15 predicted proteins | sample S1TSphfallax_3_FD_187694 | JGI IMG/M metagenome (GOLD analysis project Ga0209208, IMG submission 187694) | Host-associated microbial communities from peat moss isolated from Minnesota, USA - S1T2_Fd - Sphagnum fallax MG (SPAdes) (version 2) | ecosystem: Host-associated > Plants > Peat moss >...
CTTCTCATTGGCTGCATGAAATTTCTTGAAATTGCTTAGGAAAATGGGCATTACCCTACTACGTACTATCAATGAGACCACTCGAGGTGTCAGAATCGAGGTGTGAGGGAGATCTTGTCACCTCGATTGTCACTCCTGATTGTGAAACCCTAATGTGCGTAACTTCGATTTAGGGCAGACGACACGGGTGTGGAGGAGTGGCTATGGCAGGTTCTTGCGGAATGCGCTGCTCTCGTTTCACGCTCCGATTTCTGTCGTTGTTGTTCTCCTTCGCCACTGGTGAAATCTTCGTCTCTTTCTTCCCCAACGCATTTTAGTTAGTGTGGAAAAAAACAGTGGGTTGTGATCAGATTCTTTTTGGGTTTTTCTTTTCCTCCCGTGTGAGCCATCCTTTGTTTTCGGCTCTCGTGCCTGCGTGCGAGCGAGCGAGCGACCGAGGAAGAGGGAGGGGAAAAAGGGGCGAAAAGAGAGGGGAATACTGATGAGGCCGATTTTGTTGAAGGGCCACGAGAGGCCTCTGACCTTTCTCAAGTACAACAGAGATGGGGACCTGCTCTTCTCTTGTGCCAAGGATCATACTCCCACTGTGTGGTACGCGCACAACGGAGAGCGCTTGGGTACTTACCGTGGCCATAACGGAGCGGTCTGGTGTTGCGATGTTTCCAGTATGCTGAAACCCTCAACTTCTTATTCCCCTTCCTATTTTTTCTTTTCCGTCTACCCGTTGTGTTTTTTTGTCTTAGGGTTTCCGATGTTTCAAACTCTGGGTGATGGCCTCAGATAGAGCACGATCTTGTGCATAGAATTGGTCGATCATTGTGAGAAATGACTGATTTTTTTGCATCTAAATAAACTCCTGCAGTTTGTGGCTCATGCAGCAGCTTCAGTTCTTCACTGATGTATGCAAATTGGGAGATGATGGTCCTGCTCTTGTTTTTTATATTATGTTTCAGTGATGTGCAGTTATTTCAGGAAGCTGCATTTAGTTGCTCTTCATGCTCATGCCTGGTCTGTGCTAATTCAATTGTTGTCTGCTGTTTTCTGAACTGTTTTGAACAGGGGATACAACACGGTTAATTACCGGCTCGGCAGACCAATCTGTAAAGCTGTGGGACTGTGAGACAGGTGTTCAGCTACATTCTTTCAACTTTGAGTCACCAGCACGAGCAGTCAGTTTTGCAGAAGGTGACAAGCTTGTGGCAATCACCACTGACCCTTTTATGGAGCAGCAATCTGCCATCCATGTGAAGAACATTGAAGGTGACCAGTCTAAGCGTAAGTGGTCTTCATCCATGGTTTTCTCTTGGAGAAAGGGGTTGCAATTTCTTTCCTTGTTCTTGTTGAGTTGTTTCTGGGTTTTTGATACAAGCCTCTGATCTGTGAAAATTAAACCTGGGATCCGGTAGTTACAAAGGGATGCAAAGTGTGTTTTCCCTCAACTGTGTGATATTCTACATCATCCATGCTATGTTTTTGCATGTGGAAGTGGTGAAAACTATGGTCTATTGTTTTTATGTGGCTGTTTAGATTTTCTCTTTGTAGTAGAGTGACTAGAGTTAGTACTCAATTTTTGTGCCAAGGGTTTCTTTCTTGTTAGACACAGCACAGCTGCCAATTGCAGTAGAGAGTACTTTGAGGTTTGACAGTTTGCCAATTTCTATGTGGATGCAGAAAACAGTGACTCAGTGCTCACAATCACAGGACCACAAGGCAGGATCAACAGAGTTTTGTGGGGTCCACTAAACAAAACCATCATCAGTGCTGGTGAGGATGCAACAATTCGTATATGGGATGCTGAGGTATGTCCATAGTTTTGAACCTCCTTAAAGTCTTCATGGCATACTTTTTGCTGATCAGCTATACTGGTACCATGGACCAACTGGCCTGACTTGATGGAGAGGTTGAAGTGAAAGGAGTGATCCGTTAATCCAATGATACCCTCTATGAGAGTTTCTCCAGTTTTGCAATTTCTCTTTTACATTGATGAGGTGGGAATTTTTGATGATTCATAAGAGAATGTCCAGTAACACTTCCTTATGCAAGAGTCTCCTATCCTCTCTTTTCTTGCTCCCAAAGTTCTCGTTGTTTCCATTTATTTCCTTTCTCCCTTTCTCATTCTCGTTGTCTTGTGTTCCTGTTTCTGCTTGTGGTATTTTTCCTGTCTTCTCCTTCTCTTTTGGGTCTTGTTGAACTAGCCAGTTATAGAAATATTGGAATTGGCTATAATTGTAGATATTGGAAATCCTCTGTACTGATTAAAATATGTTGTATCCTTTTTCTTTGGTTGAGATAGCTGGTTTGATTGTTCAGAAATGTGGGATATTTTGTGCAGACAGGGAAGTGTCTGAAGGAGAGTGACCCTGAGACTGGGCACCACAAAGTCATCACATCAATGTCCAAGTCAGCTGATGGCTCCCATTTCATCACTGGCTCTCATGATAAGTCAGCCAAGGTATTTTGAAATCCTATGTTATGTATATTATTTGCCTCTGCTCTCTGAAGGTCAATGTGATTTCATGGTGCATTCTGATGCTCAATTGGCACATCCAAAAAGTGATGTGCTGCTTATTCATGGTTTGATGCTTCAGTGTTGATGACTGTCTTTAATGTATCACACTGTCCACACAGGATTTGTTTGTGTCAGTGTCTGCAATGTGTTTCACTACCTCATTTGTCCTTTGGGTAAATTAGTTGCGCTGTTGCTTGCTGTTATTGGGAAGGCTTGACTAAGTTTGTCATTGATATGTGAACAGTTATGGGATACTAGAACTCTGACTCTCCTGAAGACATACGTCACAGAGCGGCCAGTCAATGCTGCAGCGATTTCACCTCTCCTTGACCACGTATGGTTTAAAGCTCTCTTCCTCCAGTAGGTATCTGCAGTAGAGACATGGCACTCCTTCATCAAAGAGACTAAATGCGATTAATTCATTCGAGAGTTCAATGGGTTTGTGGTTTTCAATTCAATTGTCGATGCCAGGAGTTTTGAGGGTGCTGTTGTGGGATGGATTGCAGGTGGTAATTGGTGGCGGTCAAGAAGCATCCCAGGTGACAATGAGTGATCGGCGTGCTGGAAAGTTTGAGGCCAAGTTTTTCCATAAGGTAATTTCACTTCACCATCTACTGTTGGTAATGTTTTGTTGAAGTGTTGTGGAAATTTGTCTGTATAGAAAGGTTAGTGCCCATTGTCATACTTGACCTTCAGTTCAGGGTTGAGCATATACCTCATCTGGAGTGCCTAGTTATAAAGTTCTTATTTATGGTGAACTGCACTACTTGTGCACAGCTTGTTTAATCATTGTTACTTGTACTTTGGTTGATGGTGCACAGGTATTTGAAGAGGAAATTGGTGGTGTGAAAGGACATTTTGGACCTATCAATGCTCTTGCCTTCAACCCTGATGGCAGAAGGTGTGCAAGGCTTAACTTTTTTCTGAACACTTCTATCATGGATATTGGGAAAAAATCCTCACTGCAACCTATGATACACAGTTCTAGTTCTAGGTGGCATCTCTTGGTGATGTCCCAATCGCTTCAGTTATCTAAGACTTGAATTTTACAATTTTTGTCCTGTTCCATCTTGTCTATAAGGTGTTGTGTGCATTTGATAAAACTTGGTTTCCCTCTAGGTCCCTCTTAGCTGTCATAACTTTTTCCAAGAGTCAGCAGGTTAAGCAAAGATCCATCAGAGTATATAAGTGGACTGGAATTGTCACATTGTAGTCTTACTTCTATATTTGTGGGGATGTGATTTGCAGTTTTGTGAGTGGTGGTGAAGATGGGTATGTCCGACTACACCATTTTGATGCTGACTACTTCCACATTAAGATGTAGGTGTTGCACATGTGAACTGACCTCGGGACTGGGAAAATGTTCACACCTTGTTCCGGGAAAAATCAAACATACATGTTCAGGCCTTGGTCCCTGAAAACATCTATCACATGGAGTTCCCTAATCTGCTACCTTCTGTTAAGTACTGCTTCTGGCCTTATGCAATTTGACATCACCCAAGCTTAGTTTTGAGCAAATCTTTATTATCATCATGTTATAAGCTTGGTGTTTGATGATCTTGCCTCCAAGAAGAAACAAGTCACCAAAACAAGAGAGTTGTGCAAGTTGCTGCCTTGCGACTGTCCGGTGTTTGCGAATATTTCTTTTGTAATAGGTGATACAGATGTGCAAGAGTTCATTGTAGACAAGTGATGCCTTGCAACTTGATTCTTATTGTTTCCCGAATGATGATGAGGTATATGTTGCTGCGTAATAGGTGAATTCACATTTCTATCTTTGTATGTTCAGTAAGACAGTTATGCTGAACTTGAGGCAGTATTGGAATTTATCATTTGAGTGCAAATTTGTCTGAAATTTGGCTGAATAGTGGTAGAAACTTCAATGAGTGGATTTGGACAATCAACGGCGCTCAAGTTACACTCTGGTCCTCCCTGGATGTTGTTATCTAGGTGTAAGGTGCTTCCCATAATGCTTTAGGTAATAATGGAAAAATAGCAAGGAGGGATCTTGAAACCAAATCAGTTGACCATTAGAAATTCTTCAATACAGACCTCACAGCTACAGGTTCATGTGGTCAGATGTGAACAGTAGTTCTCATACTTGGAGCTGTGCCCAATGCTAGACAGTTTGAGAGTAGTTTTCTCGCATAAAGAATCACATTGCCTAGTGAGGTGAAAAACTAGAATTTGAAGTCTTATACAACTTGCTACAGCTACATGCCCAGTAGGGCTAAATCTAGCTTAGTTATGCAAAGCAATATTACAAGCTTGAATTTTAGAAGTAGAAACCAAATTGCAACTATAGCTTGCAATAGATATTACTGATTAAATTGAAGAGGACTTGTTGAGTGTTTGCCCAAAAGAAGGAGAGTGGTTTGATCTGAATTTGTGTATTGAAGAAGATTGGTAATGGTGTGATTACAACCATTCAGGCACAATGTAACCTTCCAAGAGTCCAATTTTCGTAGTAGATTGAAATGTTTGCAAGTTTGAAATGACAATGCCATACAATTTGCCTGCAAGTTGACCATCCCATCCCCACACTTTCCACATACATGTGATTCATGTTTGTGTAGAGGTCAAAATTCAATTAGCTTCTACCTCCTAATACACCAACTTCCTACTTTCCACATACTTGGTATTCATGTATGTGGAGTAGTCAACATTCAAATAGCTTCTACCTCTTGATACACAAACTTACGCATTTAGAATATGGTCCTTGGAAATGAAAGTTTATGATGCCAAAGTCAATGTGTTTGGTGCTAAATCATTTTGGAGTTTTGAATGTCATAGCAAGAAGATGAAGAACTTTGAGACTTTTGCCAATCAATATTCTTCACAAACTACGTAGAGGTTGCAGCAAGAAATAGATTATCCACGAGCAATAGAAATGCAACTTCTTATGGAATGAAATCCGATAACAAAAAGAATGTTGAAAGAAGAAACAAAAGAAAATAAACAAAAAAATTGATCATGTGCCCAATGTTTTACTTTGGCAATCTATATAAGGTATCCAAGGAAGGAAGACCTTTCAAAATATCAATGATGATCAAACATTGTTAAACTTTATAAAACACCCATCTAGAAAGGGAAAAGGAGGAACAACAAGAAAGGACTAATATACAACCAAAAGAGAACACCCAAAAGCATAAATGCACAAATAAGGGTCACAAAAGAGGGCAATGGAGACTCACCAAAGGGGGCAAAAGAAAAACCTATGTCCTAAACCCACCACATGTCACATGAAGCATATCAAACAAGAAAATGAATGGGAAACTTGAAAGAGCACCTAGCCTAGAAGAGGCTTCACTTGCAACAATGGTTTGTTTCAAGATGGAAATAGTTTTATTTTTTCAAAAATTTGAAAAGTTAGTGATGCCCTTTGCTAATAAAATGAATACAATACCAATAGAGGATGACTTTTATAACCTTTAGTTCACCACACCATGTTAGCACATTGATAAAAAAAATCATCAACATATTCATGAAAACATAAAAAACAATTATGGCAAAAGGGAAAAGAACATCCTCAAGGTTCCAATCGTGATATAATCTATCCTTTGCTTGGGCTACAATAATCATAGCCATGTTTTGATAAACAATAGCTCACAATACTAAATATGTTTGAATGGTATCAGTGATGATGACATTAGTTAAAGTGCAAACCCGATATGTGATGAACACAATATCATTTCACAATGCAAATACTAGAAGGAAGGTGATGGGAAAACGTGTATTTTCATGTGAAACATAAAATCCAACATCTTTGGTAATGGAAACAAAGGCATCCCAAACAACATTGTGAGTAGTCATGCATTCCCTTCGTGAGAACATCAAATAAAATGTATCCCCATCAAGTCTATAGGTTGACCACATATGCAATGGGCTATGCCAAAGGTTGTTAGATGGGGAGAGCCCAACCTTATGTGTAGTGCTAAAGAGAAGATGTTTGAAACCATCCCAAATGACAAAATGAATGGGCCAACAAAAAGTTAAGCACCCAAATTTAAGCCTACACAAAATCTCAAGTGGGCACAATAAGGATCCAAAGGCCTACTATTGAAATGATGTTGGAAAATGAATGATCATGCAAATGTTTTGAAACGATGTCTTGAAAACAATTCACTTCCCTCTTTAAAAATATTTATTTCAAGAACGTTTAAAATATGAATTATTGTTAGTGGTGAGGCAATCGAAGATGTCATTCATTAAAAAAAAATTGGACTTTGGGTCCACCCCATAACAAATTATTAAAAATTGTGATATGCATAGTGTTTTTTTTTGCCATTAGCCTAGGTGGAAAATAGTTCCAAATACTTTTGGAAAAAAATTATGTGGCCAATGAGAACACTCAACATACACCTAGGGCTCAAGGTCTAGGGAAGGTGGGGAAAGCCTATGTATTTTTTTGTTTAAAGGGGAGAGAGCTGAACTATTTTGGGAGGTGGGAAAACATGCAAATATTTCACTGAGGTGAACAAAGTGAAGAAAGCCACCTCATTGCCACTTCATTCAATTTCAAGTATGAAAACAAGTTTATGATTATTTTTGAGCATTTCTTTCTTTGGTGATATCATTCTTTTGTCTTTCTTTGTTTTCTATTGGCCTTCTTCTATTTGGTAATCTCATTCTTTTTGCCTTTCATCTTCATAACAAATGGGAAGAGTGTCCCACACGCAAGGGGGTGCGGGGTGGGGTGGGGGATGTTAACATGAATACTTATACATTGGGGAATATGAAAGTTTGAGAACATTTTTTTGTGATGGGCCAATGAAAGAAGCTCATTGAAAAAATATAAATAAAATTTGAACTTGCTAGGCACCTTCAATTAATTACATGGAGCATAACATACACTTGTGCATGACAAATTGTTGAACATACATAATGTGACTTTGCAAAAATACCAATTGTGTTCAAAAGAAATTCATTAGATCGTCACCAATGGTGTTATTTGGAGTTGTTTCACTTAACGAGGTTGTAGTGTTGCCAATCCAAAGGCTCTTTAGATGGCCATTTCAAATGTCCATTCTTGATGAAACCTTGCCAAACTTCATAAAAAGAAAACACCCAAGAAAATGAAAAAAAAAGAAACAAAAGGCAAGGACCAAAGTCTAGGCAAGAAAATAGCCTAAAATAGGTGTGCCACATAGAGGTAAGGGAACCACTAAGTATTGAAACCTCCATTGGTCGAATGAAACATATCAACTAAAGAAAGGGGAAGTAAGCCCAATAAAATTCCAAGCTTAGAAAAACCTTCCCCTATTGTCACAACCCGCCTTGATATGAAGCGGCCTGTGCTATTTTTAAAGCCATTGACACTCTTTATCTATAAAGGGAACACGACATCGATAAAGTAGGGCTTCCAATGCACTTTGCTATGCACACCATGTTAGCACATTGGTGAAAAAAGTTGTCAAATTGTTGGTGAAGACACCCACAAACCTTTATGACAAGAAGAAGAAACATATCTGCTACATAACAATCGCAATAAAGTCCTTCTTTCACCTAAGCTGCCATAGTCACCACCACCCCCAAGAGAAAAAACCATTTGCGATACCAAGTCTACTCGAATGAAGTCAACTATGATGACATCAACTAATGTGTGAATCCCATCAATCGACAAGACAATGATACATTCTTCAATTAGTACATTATGATATATCTTGACGTTTGCAAATTTGTTTGCCATGGCCCATTGCGTAAACAACTCCTTTTATATTTCTATGTGTATTTTGAAGGATCTCCACCAACGTAAAAACCCTAGGGTGTTATGTTGAGGGAGCTCCCCCAATTTTATATGTTCCCACGTTCCTATGAAAATATTTCTTTTCTATGAAATGGGAAAGAAGAGAGGAAATAAAAAGAAGGTTGTTTACATAAAGGGAGGTTTCCACACTCGTGAGTTCTCTTGAGGTTCAAGAACACCTTCAGGTTCACACCCTTAAGTGCTTCTCATTCGGGAGAATGCATCATACAAGAACCTCCCCTACAACATAAATTGGTCCTACATAAATTACATGGGGAAATCAAAGAATGCCACAATCCACAACAAAAGCAAAAGTCGACTAACACAACTTGCTTGGTACGTAGTATATGTACCAAAGGTGTTATCATCAACATATCAACAAAAAACAATCAAAAGGTTTTGAGGTATGGAAATAATTGAAAAAATAGTATAAGCGAGTTCTGTAGTTTGTGCAGCCAAGCCTGATCCAAAAGTTGTAGAAAACTTTGTCATCTAGGTTTGAAGTGTAGTTAGGCAAGAGGCCACAAACAGTGGGTTGGCGATGTTAGGTCATCACTTGTTTTGGCCTTTGAAAGGAGACAAAATCTTCATAGGCTTATTTCAAATTTAGTTATCTTTTGAGACATTCAAGATTCAACTCAAAAATCAAATTGACCAAAATCATTATAGATTACAAGTCCAATTAATTTTAATATGGCATTTATGTCATCACTTACGATAGTGGATGCATTGAAGTGTGCAAGCTCTTCATTTATATTGTCACATATTAATATTTGGAGATGTTGAAAATTCAACCCCAGACTCAAAATGACCAAACCTACATTACATTTCCAATTAATATTGACACAATTTGATATTTTAAAGGGCAAAACAATAGTTTTGGTCAAGAAGCTTCATTACAATGCCCACTCAAATATGTTTTGTTAAGGGTGCAAAGACTGCTTATCTGAGGGACTACATGTCCTGGTTCTGAAACCTCTAGAAAATTGATGACTACAAACTGATTCCATTAACTCATACTAAAACCTGCTCATAGGGCTCTGCTAGTTTTGCATCCTGCTCTCTATCCAATCTCACTATCTTGATTCCTGTCATGGTGACAGCCTGCAATACTACACTAATCTGTGTCCAATTTGACAGCCATGGGTGGTCTATAGATTGCTTTTGCTCTTGGTGTACAATCAGCTGATGGATGTCCTGCCAGCTGTGAGATCTCTCCACTTGTAAGGAGGCCACCAAATGCCATGCACTTCAATGGACATGGAGACATACTACTTGTGGTATGCCTGGATACTAATTAAGCTGTAAACTTATTGAAGAATAATCAAGGGAACAACAACAGGTAAATTGCCAACACAAACCAGCATTTTGTTTGAAATGATGGCAATGTCCCATGTGTTGTGATTGCCACCCAGTAACTGATGACAAAGGGGGTGAAAATAACAGCAAAAGTTTTCTGATGCACTTAGCCTTCAATTCCTGGAAGCTGAGTACCCTGAGATTTCGACTGCTTCATTCACATGGCTTCCACCTCTTCCTTATCCTCATGTTCTGAGGGAGGGACCTTCCCACCATTCTCTGATGCTAAGGCCTTGCTCAAAGCAACATCAGATAGGCAAACAAAGGGAGAATCATCAAGGTGTGACCTTACCAGATTATAAGGGACCCACCTGCAATCCATACATATGAAGGCATTAAAGACCAGAAGAGCAACAACCATGAGTTATCTGCTTTGAATCCAAGCAATTTGTAGTTGAGAAGGGGGAGAACCTCTGTATGTATCATTATAGAATATGTGATACTGCATTTGTGCAATTTGTAAGTCCAGAATTTAGAAGCTGAAGTAAAAAGACAAATTAACATCCACCTTGAGATGCAATCATGTAAGAAACAAAAGGAATATTACAACATGAACTGACATTTTCAGAAGTATACAGAGCCTACAAATGATCTAATGAAATGCCTTCAGTGGGCATCAATCAATTCTCATCACCATGAATCAAACTTGCAACCACAAAACCAACAGGAAACAGAGATTTGCCAGAATTGTACTTACGTGTATCTCACGGGGCAGAGAAGCTCAGAGGGAGCATATGCAGCCTTGTACCGCATCTTTGGACATGAATGTATATAGTAGCCCAAATAATAATACTTGAGGGACGGACACACCTTGCTGGCCTCCTGAACCCACTTTATCTCACTGAGAGCTGAGTACTTGCCAAGAGACAGAAATGAGAGGTCTGGATCCCAAAATAAGTATTTGCTAGAAAGACAATGTGGAAGGATGTCAACAACACCAACAGCCACCAGTTTCCCATCGATGCGATATTGTTGGTGGAAGGAGCCAAATCCACATGCTGGTGTTGAGCCATTACTTTCTGGGGGAACATAAATCAGCGGTGTATCTATGAGGAACCCACGATAGGAGTTTTCATTCACCTCCTCCGGCCTATCATTGTGCACAATTATCTGATCCACCATGCAATCAATCATTATACATTCCATCTTCATCTACACATCTGGTTCATTGCTACAAAAGCCAAAGCAAGAAAACTGTAAGGTTCCACTGAGAATCCAATACAATGACCAGCTGGAAGATCCAATGTTGTGATTTCACACTGCTTCCAGAGCTGACTGGTTGCTGATTTCAGACAGTGGCAAGATAGTGTCTATCATTGATTAGCTCTTGTGTACCATTGCAACCTGGTTTATGTAGTTGTGGTAATTGCAAAGGGATCCCACCTGATACTTCTTGTAGAGGGCAAACTCTTCAGCATCAAATGCTGACCTTTGCATTTTAATCTCCAGTTGCCGTGTTTTGACAGTTAACTGGGGAGCTACAAGAAGCTTTTGAGTACCCCCCTTTTGACCATTAGCTTCTTGTAATGGCTGCTTCCTAGGCTCACATTGGTGAACTCCTTGAGCAGGATCACCTTGTGAGGTGCTAACTTCCATTGGAGAAGAGGTATCACTTCCCGCTTTACTCTCTGACATCAGAAAGTTAAGATGACCCTTGCAAGCTTGCACAATGAGCCCACAGAGATCACTATGTTGCAATCTTGAAGCCAAGATCTCAGCTATATGTTCAGGAAACAATTCCTCTTTTGACAAACCAGTCTCATTATCTATACCTAACCTTTGGTCAATTTGAACAGTACCATTTCTCTTACGCTTCATAGCAGCAGCAATTGCAAAAGCCACATTTGAAGTATATTCTACCTGCCCATCTAGATCCTTCAACTTCCCATGAGCCTTCTCTGCAAATTTCCTGACTGTCACATCCTGCTGGTTGAAATCTGGAGACAACACACCCAGTTCCACACAACCAGCAATGGAGCACTGAATTGCAAGAGACAGTTTTCTTCCAGATTCATCCAGCACATCTGGCTGCCTTTTCTTGCCTGAGTTCTGTCTCCCATTTGAAAGTAGTTTCTCATTTACAGACTGATCTTTGTCTGAAGGAGTTGCAGGGGAAGAATTACTTGTCACCTTGCCAGGTCTTTGTGAGGTCAACTTCTGATCATCCTTCTGAATCTCACCCACTGTCACTGGTCCTTCATAAGTTCCATCAAGATATCTGCAAGTGATTATCAATCAAAACTATCTCTTAACACTATCTGCATCAGATGACAGCTTACAAAGTTTCTTTCCAACTGCCTCTCCATTCATAGAATTCAAAAAATTGAGTGAGACTCAGCAATCCAGAGACTCCAGCACACCACCATCCTAGAGACTCATCAGCTAACTTTTTGTGTTTCCAGTCACCATCATTACTTTCTTCTAGTGGCAACTCTTTCTAATCAGAATGTCCTTCTGAAATTACTCACAATGTGACATTCTGTGAACACCAGGTTCCATGCTCTATTCAAATTGTAAAAGCTTTTGCTTGAATGATGCTGTTCAATGTACTCACCTTCAAGATAAAGCAATTTTATTCCAGTGCTGCAATCAAACTGCAGTTGCTTTGAAACTTTTTAAGACTCTTGTGTGGCATGCACCTATTGCAGCAAATATATTCTCACACATGCACAAGACTCTGATGAAATTTGAGCTTCAAGGCAACAGTCACAGTAAGTGAGCCACCTCTGCATTCGACGTAAGACACGAGCTTGATCTTTGGAGGGGGAAAAGGCATCAACTTCCAAGCGGATTGTGTAAGCAGGGCAGCAAGTGCGTTGCATATTTGGCTGGTACACAGACATGCCTGACCTCCTCCATCCTCTATCCAACAGTGCTGAATTCCATTGCAATCACTTAGATGGGTACAAGAGGATAAGCAAAAAAAAAAAAGGACGTTAAGCTGCAATCAAAGCCCAATGAAATGCAAAGGTGTGTTGTACAAGTAATACAACAGTCTCTCATTTCCTACACAAACTGAGCTGCAAGAGAGAACAACTGTGTCTTAACCAACTCTGTAAAGCCCAGAAACAGAAACAAAGAATCATGATCAGGATTCTTGAAGCTACCTTGATAATCATGCACACGGAGAGTGTATGCCCATAAACCTGCATTTACAAAGCAGAGATTACAGGGCACCCATGATCAGATGAGCACAGATTCTCACAATTCATTTGAAACTTTCAAGCTTCTGAAACCTAATGATGAGTACTGGGAGATAGATCCCTTCAACCTGCATGTACAAATGGAAGACAATTCCAGGGGTATCCATCCATCATCAGGTAAAAGAGATTTGAGCAATTAATTAGGATTTGGGAACTTCCAAACCCTAATGATGAAATTCAAGGACTCTCTAGAAACCTCTGGAAAAGCCCCAAAAACTGTCTATGACCTCGATGGAAGAGAAGAAGAAAGAGAAGGAGATCATCACACACTTTGTGCAACACTGGTGCGAGAAGTCGCTTTGCAGTAACCGCAGGTACTCCTGTAGGCACGTCGGTGAGCTAAATTGCTCACCGCTGCTTCTCTCTTGCTCTTGTGATTCAGGCGGCTGCTGCTACTGGCCGCTATGGCGCCCACATCCTCCGACATTGCTCACAAGTCCCGAGTCCTGACCCTCACAAACCTCACAGTTTTCACAACAGCACCTCCTCTTGCACGGATTGAAAACACCCCAATCTCTGAAGCACTTCCCTTACTCTCCCTTACTACTCCTCTTCTTGCACCAAAGTCATCTATCAAAGCTTAATCTTAATAATGTCCAAGCTGCCCTTTCCTTGCTGTACCCTAATCTCTGTAGAGACCCTCTTAAGAATCTCCAAGCTCCCCTTTTCCTTGCTGAACCCTAATCTCTGAAGAAATCCTCTCTCTCTCTCTCTCTCTCTCTCTCTCTCTCTCTCTCACACACACACACACACACATACAGTACTGTTTTCCGGAAGCACCTAAAGCTCTTGCACTCACCAAAATGGGTCGAAGGAGGAACCCTAAAACTCTTCCCCAGCATCCATGATCCCTCTTCTTTAGTAGCATCCAAATCTTGCTGAAGACCCAAAAACAAAAAAAACCAAAAAAAAGAAACCCTCAACTCCCTTTCTTGCACACAAATCTCTGTGTGTCTACCTAATTAACTGCTCTCGAGTAGAAGCAGCAAACCTCTTCTTGGCGATGATGAAGAACGAAAACAACTTTCTTACACCGTGTTGTGCACGATAACTTCTTCTTCTTCTTCTTCTGTCTATCTAGTCGAAGGAACCCAAATCTTCTTCTTCTTCTTATACAAATCCCGACAACAAAAGAAAGGGCCGATCCATGACGGACAGTCGGTCCGATCATCGCTGAAGAAACAAACCCTAAGCTTTGATTTTGCAGCTCCTGACTCAGCAGCTCCGTAGGGATACGAATCTGCCCGCAACATTTTTCCCCTGCCCGGAAGTCGTCAATGTACCGACGATGACGGCACTATCGTTTCCGTGGGGTCGGGCAGTGGGGAAAAATAAAACAGGTCGTGCCTTGAAAGAACCAGGTCCAAACTCCAAAATGTGAATGAAAAAATGAAAAAAATAATAAAATCCATACTTTTTTGACGAAATTTAATGGCATTTTTGAAGGAATGCCCATGCACTCCACTAAGAATACGTATATGGATTTTTAATATTAGTGTTCCTAATTAAGATTTAGGGTTTAACTTTTATATATATAATAATTAACCTTCTTTTTTTTTTTTGGGGTGGTTTTCTTTCTTCTCTTTTAACTTGATGTGTTTTTTCTCCCTCTTCCAACTTGATTTGTTTTCCTTTGATTGTTGAAGATTGAAGATGAGATTTTAGTCAAGTGGGCCAAGTGGGTTAAGGTATTTTTTGTGTTTATTTTCTTCATTTCTTGGGAGGTTAAAGTGGAAATGGAACGAGAAGCTTTGAGAATGAGAGAAGGAAAGAATAAAAAACTAAAGCAAATAAAATATGTTTTTTAATGCATATGAAGGGTATGAAAATAGACCCTTTTGAATTTTCAAAACTTTCATTCAACCTATTGGCCTTCCGATGGGAGCCTCAAATCTAGAAGAAGGGTTTATGTTCCAACCCTTCTCCTTTAATTAAATCTTAAGGTAACACTATCATTAACAAATCCATATGTTTGGAAAAGAATGCACAAATATATATTTTTGAATGCCATACACTTTGTAAAACAAAATAAGGGTCACCTTAGACCTTTGTTTAAGGAGTAGGGTCTAATGAAATCGAACATTTCTATTGGTTAAAAGTTTTAAATTGGTCTCAAGGCCTTTAGATGAAAATTTAGGACCAAGACAAATCAAATTGTGATTTAGCTTGGGAGAAAACAAATTGGTTAGAACAAAAAAAAAACATAAAGGAGTGCTCATGGTTTGCAAAACCCAAGTGTAAGCTAGGGTTCAAAGTTGTTTATTTTTTGTTTTTTTGTTCTTTTTCACTATTTTTTTTTACCCTTGTTGAAATTCTATGAGAATGGAAGACATGCTATGGATTGAGGACATTGTTGAAGGCACATCAACTACTCAATTTTTGACCAATTCTAGAGTCGACATCATTAGTTTTGTGCCATCTTCGCAGAGGGATGAAGTGCATTTTTAGCTTTTCCAAGTGCATGAAAAGGAGATGAATTGGAAGGTGGAGCAAAAAGTGGAAGGTTGAAACACCAATTTTCACAAATGGAAGGGGATTTGAATTTACAAGAGATTTTTAAACTGGTTCTCATTCCATAGAAGAAAACACCAAGGCAAAAGGCAATTATGACAAAACACAAAGAAGGTGAAAAAACAAGTAAAGATCATGTGGATGGTTCATTGTTTTAAGAGGAGAAATGAAGCTTGAATTTGTCAAAAATGCAAAAATGCAAAAAAAATTTGTCATCGTCCTTTAATTTTTTTTTCACCTTTGAAATCTTAGATGTGCATGTCAACACAATTGGATTTTAGGTTTGAAACTTATAGCAAGTAAGAGATTTTTTTGGGCAAAAGATCATATTCAAATTGCGCCAATTGGGCCTTTTAAAGGCCTTGGCATTTTCCCTTCCCCCCCTTTTCCCCATTCACCCCATTTGCCTTTGTTCAATTCAGCCATTATGGGGGAAGGAAAAGAGATAACCACCAAACCATCTTCATTTCAAGTCATTTCACATGTTTTCCATTTTGTTTATCCATGTATTGCATTTCTGATTTTTAAATTTTAGGGACCGTTTTCAGCTTGTATTTCATGGTTTTATATCTTAATTGGTTTGTCTTTTAGGGGGTGGATACATGGTTGAAGCTCCACACCCAAATGTTAGTTTCCATCCTTTGATTTTTGAGGATTCCAATTGCTTGTGAATAGAAGTTTAACACAATTTACAAACAATAAAAAGATGATAATATTGCAAATAGAATTTCAAGTAATGATTGTCATGAATGTCCTTTTTAATCAGCATTGGATAGTTGGTGGTATCAGAATGAAAATGTGATGAAACATGTGAATGCTTTTGCCAATGAAATTGAAAAAATTGTAGGTAATTCATAGTCCCAAGTAGATTTTGATTGTGCTTCAAAGGATGAAGGTAATAAAGAACCAATGGAAAAACCTTTCACCTCAGATGAAGTTAAAGAACAAAACAAAAAAGAAAAACTTAATGTGTATGAATATTTTTCGACCATGGTTGAAAATAATACAACCATGTTACAACAATTTGTTGACACCAATGTTTTATTCAGAAACATGGATGCCCAATTGGACATTTCATAAATAAATGATAGGTTACATAAGATGTGAACTTACGATTCATTCATCACATTTTGACCCAAAATTACATGTATCTAGGAAGGCAATGTTTTTTTCCCCCCCTCAAATTGGATTAAAAAATTGTTTCTGTTAAAGTTTCATGAGTTGCCATAATTTTTATCAACATCCTCTCGATTTTATTTATTTTTTACTTTCATGTTGGGATTGTTTTCCATGGTTGTGAACACATGATTTTCATTTACACCTCAATGATCTATGTCTTCCATGTCATTTCTATCATTTCCATTTGCCATGTTTAGATTTTGCAACCTTTCCATTTGTTTGATTGCTTTTTCAGCCACCTTGAAAATATCAATTTCCTTCAAGTTCCCAAATGTTGTATTTGCTTCAATTTGTGCATTTTTTTGAACCTCCAAAGTCCAGTTCATGTCAAAGCTATTCTAATCAACAATGCACATGTTATGCAAACATATGCAAGTTGTGACCAAATCTAGAATGTGGTGTAATGGAATGTTTATTCATTTTCATAGAATTCTAAATTTACCTTTCA
>Ga0209208_10005912_pt1 | contig 16954 bp, 8 predicted proteins | sample S1TSphfallax_3_FD_187694 | JGI IMG/M metagenome (GOLD analysis project Ga0209208, IMG submission 187694) | Host-associated microbial communities from peat moss isolated from Minnesota, USA - S1T2_Fd - Sphagnum fallax MG (SPAdes) (version 2) | ecosystem: Host-associated > Plants > Peat moss >...
GGTATGGTGCCTGCCATTTCCTTCAAGAGGCATCTTCTCCTTGTGGCCAATCGCATGTAAACAACGTGCCAGTAATTTCCTAGCTAGCACTCACAAACGGACTAATCTCTGCAGGATTAGAATCAATATGTTTGTTCAGTGTTGCGTCAGGGTTTTGGTGTAGGTTTTATCAAATCATTGCTGCAATGGTGTGCGGGTTTTGCTGTAGGTTTTATTGAATGCATAGCCGCACTGGTGTTAGGGTTTTGGTGCAGGTTTTATTGAATGGATTGCTGCAGTGGTGTCATGATGAAATAGCTCAGCTTATGTGCGTGGCTCTGCATTTTGCCACATTTGACACTTGCTGCTGTTTTGTAAACAGGTTGGGGTTGTTTCTGATTATGACTTGTTGGCCCTCGACTCTATCTCTGGTACTTCTTACATATGGTTGAGTCTCGTTGAGTTGCCAGTCTTTGCAATTGGTGTGAGATCCTGATTGTAGCTTATGTAAGGCTTTTCAGTAACCAGTTTGGAGGCTTTGGAGGGAGGAGACAGGATGTGCAAAGTCTGAGAGATGTGATTGAATTAGTGATGCATGACTAATGTGATTCTGCTCATGTTGCAGGCAACAGGTCAAGAGAAACTGAAACTGGCCTTTTCCCAGAGGCTGGTCGCACATGGAAAGTAAGTGCATTTACTTTGTCATGTTTTGTTTTCCCCCCAACTGGTATTTCTTCAATGTAGACACCAGAGTTGAGGAAGAACTTGTCAACAACTGTAACTGTATTAGAAAAGCTCTGTATGCCTGTGACACCATCAGTTATTTTTGCTGATGGATTTCTCTGCATGCAGTCAGTTTGTACATAAGCTTGCATCTCAATTCCAAAATGACAACCAAATGTTTAGTCCTATTCTTAGCATTAGTTTATTTTTGAAGATCATCATGCAGTTTTTTTGATGGGACCTCACCTTAACCCTACATGATGTGTTGTTTGGAATATGTCCCTTCATGTTTGTTTTATGATATTTCAAAGTCTATTCGTTGTGAAGATCGGCTCAGATCTGTAGCATTGAGATCATTTTCCAGGCCTTCAAGGAGATCCAAAAGCTGTTACTCAAAACACATGGAAAAACTGTTGGTGAGGTGATGACCCCATCACCTCTTGTTGTGCGAGAGTCAACCAACCTAGAAGATGCTGCTAGGTATGCCCAACTCCAATGCTGTGTCCAAAGTAGTCCATGGGTTGGTCTTTATTCTTGTGCTTTGCCAATTCTGATCTTATCAGGGATTTTCAGTGAAGATTTTAAGCCCAGTATCATTATTTCTGCTGAACCTGATTGATTCTGGGAGGCATGAAGTCAGTAAGCACTCCAATTGCATTTCCTTTTCCTTAAGGCATGATTTAGAGTGAATGTGAGAACTAGGTTTTTCCAAGGAATGTTGGCAGGGTTATCTAGTACACAGCACTATGAAGGACTTATATTGCACAGAGTTAAGAACACTGTGGGCTTTTGTAGCTAGTTTTAAAATAAGAGCAACTGGTTTTGCTCATTTTGCAAGGCCACCTTTGCAGAAGATCCACATATTGCTTGGGGTGATGTCAGGTGAATATTTTGCATGTTGATTGCAAATGAAATCTTGAAGGCCTTCAATGTGCAAGCATTCCTTTTTCTTGTAGCTGTTCCAAACCATCAATTTATCTCTGTTTGGGGAGTTTGGTGTGAACTGAGGGATGAGCTTGTGGTGTGGTGGCCATAGGGTTTTGCTGGATACCAAATTCAGGAGATTGCCAGTTGTTGATGATGCAGGGAAACTGGTAAGCTGGTGCCCCTTGACAAATTCATCTTGTTTGGGTAGGACAATTATGAGCTACTTACCTCAGGCTTGACTGAGGGATTCCTATCCTTTTGTACCTTGTGTATAGGTGGGGCTGTTAACAAGGGGCAATGTGGTGAGAGCTGCTCTCACAATAAAGCAAGCAGCAGATAAGAACTCAGCAGGTGGAATCTGATTCAGGAGAAAGTGACATGCTTTTCTCTGACTCCATCAAGCTACTCAGTTTCAATTCTGCTTCCCTGGCCATCATTCCAAACTTATAGTAACAGTGGCCCTCAAACTTTGGTCTCATTCTGGTTACTGCACAAGCATAAAGAGGAAGAAATACTGGATTCATCCTTACCCAAGGTTGAATGGATTAATATTTTAGGAGCTTTGATCTGATTCAGGTGAAAGTGACATGCTTGTATTTCTCTCCATCGAGCCATCCAGTTGTGATGCTGCTGCCTCGGTAGTCTTTCCAAGCTTGCAGTAACTACAGCCCTCAAAATTGGGTTTCTTTTCATGTGATGCACCTGAATGGAGAGGAAGTGCAAGCTGTGAATAGGGTCCATTGTCCACCAAGCTTTAATGGATTTACAACCAGAATCAAGCAGATCCAGAGTTCAAAAGTAGTTAGCAGATTAAATGTTCTGGTCTAGACAGCAAATGGTGCTGATTTCCTACAGACATAGTCTATGTGAACATCAACCAGCTGGTGTGCTTTCTTTACTAGTGGATGTGAAGGGCAGTGTATCTTTCATTCTGGGAGGAGAGAACTGGAGTAGAGTACCTGGGTAGATAAGTGGTCTGGAAAGCTACAAGCCAGTTGTTTTTTGGAGTGTTTGATTTGAAAGCTACAATCCTGTTGTTTCTTGGAGTGTTTGATTTTCAGTTGGGATAGTTCTTGGGCTCTCATGTACAAGTGGACCTAAATGGATGAACACATGCCTTAAGTTTGAAAGGTAGAGTGGCACTCTGAAGTGAAAGGCTCCTGCAAATTCCACCCTTCAAAGTGAAGGATTGTACCTCACCTTGTATAAAGAATACACAAAATAAATCTCACATTCAAAATTCGAAGATAAGAATGGACATTTTTGATAAATCATACATGTCAGCTATAAAATATATAAGTGTGCATAATCTGAGTGCACTTTGAACAATATGGTTACATGATTCTCCTTGAAGTCTGGTACATGTATGAATGACTATCAAAAACTTCAAATGAAAGCACTAATTGTGGATGATCCATGCTTGTGTGTAACTTGTTACAAACTACATATGTTCTCAATTCACACATACAATTTTCATTGATCTCGGAATATATTTATGGACACTAACAATCATAAAATAGTTAAACAAAAGGCAAATGGGGTACCAGGTATAACAAACTCATAGAAATAATGTGTTTGAGAATTCAAACTTTTTTCTTTTTCCACCCATTTCTGTTTGAGGGAGACTAAATCCCAAGCTAACAATTGTATATTGAGACCATTTCTGATATACCTATTAAACAATTCAAGGTTCCCAAACTTTGGGAAGACCTGATGATGTTCTATTGACAAACACTAAATCCACATGACGTTATACTTGTAGGAATGCAAAATTTATCTTGCCATAACCGCATGAAACAATAATATGCATATTCAACCTTGTGCTAATGAGGAATACTACAAAATAGCTTCTAAGTCTTCCACCACATTCAAATCACTAGAATTCATAAACAACAGATCAATAAATTGGTGAAGATTGAAAGTTGAGAAGCACTTGAAAATTGAAATTTGGGCTTAGAATGCCAAGTTGATGAAATAAGGTGACACTATTTTCGCTAAGCATATAATATGTATAATAAGGTGATACATGTAATTTTTCATTTGGAAGGAACTTTTTTGAAGTGTCCTTCAGATTGAAGGATTCATTGGACTATTGCCCTCCAGGTTTGAGGGTCAATTTGTTTTTGGCCATGAAGGATTAGGTTCTCCTTTTGAAGGACAACAATAAGCATACACTCTTAGGCCCTGGATGAAACTGGTAAAGGACCAGCAGTTTTCTGGATGGTTGTGTGATTGTTTGAAGTGTTTTGAGAACCAAAGTTTTGAATCCTAAGAACCACTCTGATAACTGCTCGCGTCTGTTGTATGTTCGTGTTTCTAGTAACTGTACAGCACTGGCTTTTACATGGCTCGATATCAGGATCTTTGGGAACAAGGATGAAAACAAGCAGCTCTGCCACGAGAGGCTCTGTCCTGAAAATTAAGGTATTACATTTAATGTTCTACTATGAACTCAAGTTATATTGGATGAAAATTTGTTGGCTTTATGAAAGATCATGAATTTTTTTTTTTCACATTTGTCCTAAGAAATAAAGTTTTCTAACCCTCTTAAAATTCATTGTGGATATTTAGAGATTGAAACCATAGTTTCATTGTCTTTCCTTTAGCCATACAAATGAATATAATGTTGTAAATAATCATATTTAAAAAAAAATCCAAGTTTTTCAGACTTGAGTAATGTAAACAATTTTTAGCAATGTGCATGAGGTATTTTGATGTTTGAAACAAACATCAATATTGAATGGATATAATTTAAATGGAAAGATTTTTATTCTTAGTCTCATTTATATTTTTTTAGTTTGAGAATTTGACAACTTTTATATTTGTTTTTGTCACATTTTGGCTTTAGATTTTTCATGAAAAATGTTTTGTTATGGTGTTTTATGGGTGTATGTGTGGATAAAAGAATCAATCAAAATTTTATTTGTCTTCTTATTGATATTTATGATTTTTTTTTTGGCACATGGTCTATGAAAAATAGTGTAAAAATACAAATTCAAGCCACAAGGTGCCAACATTTTGGGAGTAATCAATTAGGTGGAAAATGCAAGATTTACATGCATATTTAATAAAAAATGTTACACTTTAAATAAATGGAGACATTAATGGTTTTTTTGTTATACATTAGAAGTGTGTTTGGTAACTTAAATGCAATGTAAATCGGTTTGTGAAAATTTGACCAATATGCTTTTGTTACACCAAATTTGCCCATATATGGTCTAATTGAGATATAGCTTTTGTGATGCTTTCCTTGAATTGTGATTTTAATTGTAATTTATCCATGAAATTTAATTTTTTTTGTTTATTTTTTGCTTGGTTATTGCTTTTAAAAATGTTTGGGAGAATGTTGAATTATAGTTTGAAGATTGTTTAGGAATGTAGAAATTGAACATAAATGAACTTTATGCACACATACAATATGTATTTATTTTCATGTATTAATATTTAAAATTGTTGATATATATTTTGAACCATCACTAATTATTGTATCGAAAGAATCTAAGCACATGTGTATGTCATATGTCATAATTAACCCATGACCATCATGGATTGAAATATATGTATATTTTGATGAATCTATAAATTTGTCCACATTTGTTAATGTATGGTTTATTTTTTGTTTCTATAACATATAAAATATGAGAGATTTGAAAGTTATGATCATGATTGATGTTTTCGTAATGTTGGCATAAAAAAGTTATATTCAAGGTTTGTATAATTACATGAGAATTATGTATTTGTTTAATTTGAGGAATTAATGGTATCTAATTTGCAATTTTTTTTAGTCTAATCATTTCTATATGTATTTTTGGATCCACATAAAAAATTTCATGTTGGAAAGGAGCTAACAAAAAAAACATTTTTTTGTTCGAATGCATGATAATGTTATATATGTTAACCCAATTTTTCAACATTAGTGGGATCAAAAACCAATTCTTTTAATGATAATCCTTCAAAATGATGAATGGTTATTACTGTTGTAAGTTGAATTTGAAATTGAATCCTTGTTATGATAAATGATTAGGATATATCAACTCTTATATCTTTGATATGATAGGTTCAATTAGTGTCCATTTTGATTCAATGTTGTTGTCATAATAATGATTATATTTTTCTCTCATTAGTGTTTCAATTTTAGAAATTTGAAACATTATCCATATAATGGTTTTTTCACAATATGTTGTTGATCATGTAAAAATGCCATTAACTCCATTCACAAGACCATTAAATTTTGCATAGTTACCAACACATAATTCAGCCAACATATATATTTTAATATGGATTGTAGAATGCAAACATGTAGTTTTATTTAGATCATTTGAGAGTTTGTAAAATGATGGACATGATTGATGGTTGATGTCCATTGCTTTGAAAATAAAGGTGGGACCGAATGTGTTAGTGAACACATTTTCATTGTGTTTTTGGACAAGTTTATTTGCATAAAATAAATATGGAATAGTAAAATTGTTGGGTGGTTGTCAATTGCAAATCGAATTTATAAATTGAATGTCCTTTGTATTTTCTATTGTAGTATGAAATTTGTTCAAAATTTGTATAAAAACCATATCAAATTGTTACATAATTTAATTTAATTTATAACATTGGACATATGTTTGCCAAAAAATTGGTGTTAGTGCATTAACATTATTTTTGATATTTTGAAAAATCCAACCATCTTTCAAAGGGGGTGTTTGATAGAAATCACCTATCATGATAACAACAACACAATCAAAGAATTTGTTTTGAATGTGTTTTATGGACCTTAACCTATTTATAACATTAAACATTCTAGCATTAACAAGTGATATTTCATTTATCACAACAAATTATAATTGTTCATATCAACAAGTAAGCTTATTTAATGAATCTGATAATAAGTTTAGTAAACTCGATAATGATTGTTTAGACATGTATGTTCAGTGTTCAATGTATTGTTAAATTGTTAATATTGAAAGTAGTTTTACTTATTGATGTCATAAGTAAAGCCTTGGTTTTTGTTAAGTCAAAAGACATGTCTCTATTGTATAATCATAATAATCCTTGAATTATGAGTTTTAATGTAAATTTTTTATTAGTTCCAGCACCCCTTGTTAAAAATAAACATATTGGTATATCATAATACAATTATTTTCTATGCATAACATCATCAAATATTAATCTTTATTCTTTGTTTAATTATCTAAGTAAACTATGATATTCAAATTCTTCCATCATCATGGAATGTGATGATTTTGTGAAATTTTCATCTTATAATTTTTTTAATTTTTTGTTTGATCCATTACATGATTGAATAAAAATATCAAATCATAAATCATATTGTTCAATATTGATTGTGTTTGTTATAAGAATTCTAGGACATGGATAATTTATTTCATTATTTATATTATTAGTCCAAATGTTAGTTGAATGTAATGGTTTTGATTTTGAATCTATTGAATCATCCATTTTTTGTGCATTTGGGTATGGCATTTGGTAGTTGAAAATAGATTTAATCTTAAAAATTTCATCATGTTGTTGACAATATGCATCACGCCAGGTTACATTAGTTTTGAGTTGCGAATTTTTTGAATTTCGAAATGGTGAATACAATAAAACTTGTTCTTTCAACCAATTTTCAATATCTTTACATTTATTATAATTTACAAACCTAAAGATTTGGGTTTGCGATGTTTTAATTTTTTTAAAATTTAATGACAATGATTCATATTGTTTAGGATGATTAATATATTTGTCTATGATTGACGAACACATTATATCAATGGAATTTAGTTCTAATTCATTTGATGCAACTTGTGATTTTAACACAAACACGTTTTTTAAAAGAAGAATTTTTTATGAATTGAAATGTTCAAGATGAATGATATAATGATAAAAAAAGCACAAGGTAAGCATCAAGTCGAACAATGATTTGTTGGCATTAAAAAAAAAAAACCTAACTTTTAAATTCTTGTATTTGCATCTATATTATTTGCAATGCATTTTTTAATGATAGAATGTAGTTCTAATGCACCTATATTAAATGAATTAATTTTTATGTTTCTAGGAGTTCGTTTTAACAAAATGTGTGGTTTTGTTAGTTTATTTCTCAAATTTAATATGTATGTACTTTCATCAAGGTTTAGATAATTTAAATATTTAGAAAATGATATATCATCATTTAAAAAAAATCTTTAAAGGTTGAATGTTTGTTTGCTTGTAAATGGAGGTATTGAGAAGTTGTAACAATGAGAAGGTGTTTGATGCCTTGAATTGACATATAAATGTTTGATAATGGCTTGGGCAACACTCACCCACCCTCAAATGATGCTTATCAAAGTGTTAGATCTTGTAATCCATCAAGCCATTAAGCTTCAATTTTTTTGTTCGGGTTAGATCACAACTCACCCATGATATTCACTTCAAATCCAACAATTGTTTTATTTGTTTGATCTCTACATTCTTAGATTTCAAAAAAGTTCACAACCTCCAGGATGCTTTAGGCATTTTGGACTTGTTAAACAAAAGAAAAAAAGTGGAAAAATTCATGCAATCACAAGCCATAAATGACATGACATGATTCATTTTGTCTTTCTTTTCAACACATTGCCCAACAAGTGAAGAATGCCTCAAATTGCAGAGAGGTTGGTGCAAAGCTACAATCAGCCTATCTGCAACTATTCCATTTGGTCGTGAATTCAGGCCCCAAAGTGTGGAAAATCTTGGTTCTAAATTTCCTAGCCAGTTGCTGATAATGTTAACAGTTGCATTGGCAAGATGCCAGATGTGAACAAATTGGAAGGTTGAAGATTGAAATTGCTACCATCAAGTGAATGATATGAGCCCATTCAATAGGCATGGAAATATGTTAGAAAGCTCCAATAGACTTCAGCTGGAAATGCAAACGGTTGTTTGATCAAAGATGTAAACAAGTTGTGGCTCATGATGCAAACAGTTCACAAGGAGCAGCCCAGAATCTTCTTCATTCATGAAACAGGATGTTGCAAAGAATCAGATTTGCCAATTAGATCCTTATGGATAGCAAGACAAGGAACAGGCCAGATCTTCATTTATGAAGAAACTTTGTCATGAAAAATCAAATTTTAAATTAGATCCTCATGGATATAAGATCCTCTGGTTGGGGACCCAATAGAGGGTGTGGGTTGGTGGAGGTGGAGATGCACTTATTTGAACTGTCAGAACTCAGGACTCTCCATCAAAATATCCTGTGCTCATTGAAAGAATTTGATACTATGGAATGCTCCAACACTGAGTAGTAGCAAAAGTGAAGCAAATTCAATGGAATGGAAATAAATACTGTCTCATGAAGGAGTTAGAGCAGCTCCACTGGTGATTAGTATGTGGCCCAACAAAAGAAAATAAGATGAAGAAATGTCAATAAAATCTCAAGTCTATGTGTATGCTAAGGCCTTGCGGGGGGGGGACATTCCTGAAATAAGGGGCCTAGAACAAGGCAGTATCTGACCTAGCATTTCTTTAATATGAAATTCCAAGTATATATCTTTAAGATCATTGTAGGTTAAGAGTTGAAGATGAAACAATAGTTTTTGAGTTTTGGTGTTTCTGCCAGTTTTCAAACCTCACACTAGTGATATTGATGTAAATTGCTAATTTCTTGTTACATAATGAAATCATCTTTTTGTTGTGGTTTGTTTCTTTTGTGTTGACACATATTATCACCAAGTCATATTGCATGTTTGCATATGCTTATTTTTTGCAGGCCGTTGGTAGCTCTTTCTATTTCTCCTTGATTTTCAAACTCCTAGTTAGTAGTCAACTTGCTTGGGCTCTGGTCCGTTTTTTTTTTGTTGGGTACTTTTATATCCTTGGGTTAGGTTTGGGGTATGTGTATAGAAAATGTCATATGGGGTTTTTTTTTTTTAATTTTAAAAATTTGAGTCTAGATATCATCCTTTAATTTTTTTGAAAGTTCAAGATATATAAATGTTTGAATTGCAAACTTGATGTCATGTTTGCCATGTGAAGGTGATCCATGTTTCACCCATGCATGTGTTTTTGACAATAGAAGGTGATTTTGGTGTCATGTTTGCCATGTGAAGATGATTCATATTTCACCTATGCACGTGTTTTTGACAATAGAAGGTAATTTTGATGACATCAAACTGTGTGTGCAATCATTAAATCATTGAAAAATTATTAGACATCTTTTTTTTCTTAATCATTCTTGATTACTAAGTTGATTTTTAAGCCCACACCTAAATTCATATCTACACCAATAATAATACTTCATGTGAAAATATGACACAAAGTAAATCTATATCTATATTCTAATGACAATGATTTGTTAGAATTGATTTAGTTATGACAACTTTAGGTTCCATAAGTTGTCCTTTGGACAATTTCAAATTGGAATATATTTAGGTAATTATCAAATAAAGAGGAATAGAAAGGTGCCTTTTCAAAAAAAAAATTCCCCCTCCAACATGATAATCATGAATAGATTTTTAATATCTTTTTCACCAATTTGCATGTCATTTCTTTTCATTTGAATTTAATTGAATGGAATTTGGATTCAACTTGATTCAATTTGATTTGAGCTGAATTGACTATGAATTCAAATTATTTAAATTCAATTCAAGTTGCATGCAATGTCATTCAATATTTCCATTCAAATGAAACTTAATTTCCTCAAAAATTAGTTCATGTTATCTATGTTAAAGTAATTTAAAAGTAATTTAATAAAATATTTCAAGTTTAATTACTTAACGCCTTTCCCTTACTTATTACATTGACATGAAAAAGCACAACATACTTTGGGAATTTGGGATATATAATCATGAACTATTATAAACCATATGGGAACACAAGAAGAAAATAGAAGCATGGGGGGGGAGGGGGGGATAATTCAATTGACTTGGAACCTTGAGCTCGAGGCCAAGGGCATTATACCCATGTAAATTAAGAATGTCAATTATGCCATGAATGGTATAAATGGTTTTTGATTGTTGAGTTTTTGATGCCCTTTTTTATGGGCAGGTCCTTTTAATGTTCCACTACACCAAGGTCTGAATATCACCTTGTTCATATAGAAAGAAAAAAATGACATTTTCCTATAGTATGTATGAAAATTAGGGCATGACCTTATGTTCATTTGCACAACACAAATAGTTTCTCACTACAAATTAACTTTTGAAATTTGTGATGTTAAAATGTTTTTGTATTTTAGTTGATCTAGATATAACTCACATGTAAAGATAAAAATAAGATGTGTTTGTATGGGAAGACAACCACCATACTTTTAATGAGCTTGTTGCACATGTACTAATCCTATGACTAATAATCAACACTTTTTTTGGTAAACATATTTATTTTAGAAAATGATGTTAAAATCCATTGACAATTGGGGTACCAAAAAGAGGAGAAAGGATTCCAAGACTTTCTTAGAACTACTTTGTACAAATAATATTTACATGAAACAAATTTTAGTGATAAACAAATTTTAGTGAGAAAGAAAATTGAATAGTCCAATATAAGATGATTCATGTGGTGGTAGTGATTTTTCATATGTGTACATAATTGTGCATGAATATTTTGGTTTGCATAAACACAAAAAGTTTCGCAAAAAAAACTTCTAAAATCAACTTAACATGTTTTTTCACATTATTATTTTTGCACATGTGACATGCATCTAAATCTAGAAATTTCGAACCTAATGGATATAAAAAAGTAGCCAAATTATTTAATAAAGGGATAATTTCCCTTGCCCTTTTTTTTTGAAATTCCAAGACTTTGAAATTTTCATCTGATTTCTTTTTCATTAAATTGACATTATGAATATGTAGTTGCATAAAGGGAAACGTGTTTTTCTTATATAAAAAATTTGAATTCAATTGCATCATTTTATGCATTCCTTTGCATTCCTTTAACAAAAAATTGTAATATGAACATTTCACCATAAATTAGTTAAAGGACTAAAAAAAATTGTATACAACATCCAATAATTGTTAGATTTTTTTTTATAGCTAGTTTTTTCAATACTCTAATTGTAGGAACACAAAAATACACCATAGTTGTCATATATTAGACATTACAAAAAAATAAAATTGCCCTTTAAAGTCCTTTTTTAGTTAGATGCTCCTTTTTTGAAACCCCAACCATGAATGAACTTATTAAGTGGTTTCAAATTTATTTTTCAAAATTTCAATAGTTGAGAAATAAATATTTAAAATACACTTGTATTGTGTATTTGTAATATAATAACCCAATGTCTAGGACAATAAACAAATTTCACAAGTTGGGAGTTCAAATATCAACATTTTGGCAAATATGACTCTTATATATTATTCATTTTTTCAGCTAGACCTTTTGTGAATTATTTTGTGCCAAACATCAATCATAGATATAGTAATTAAGGCTAACTAAAATTTCACTAATAACTATGGTATTAAAATGTGTAATCCTTTCAATTCTTTTTAATACCTTCAACCAATGATTATGGTAGAACATGCTGTCCCAATACTTCATTACTTACTTTCATTACATGTGGAATATGGAAAAACATGCAATATTTTTGCTTTTTTATACACTCTCAATTAGTTTAATTACAAATCACACAAAAAAATCATTTGTTTACATTTGAAAATTATAGAACATACAATACTCACATTCATTCATATGTGTAGTTCATTCACAAAATGAAAACAATATAACAATATCTGGACTTGATTATGTATTACTATAGTTAAATTGATTAAATTGAAATATTCAAAATATTAATTGAAGGGAAATTGTCTAATTATTCCCATTTAACTATCATATAAAATATGAGCATGAGAACATATTGATGGATCAAATAAATTAAACAAATTTGGGATATTTGTATGACAATATTTTCTTGAAGTTATGTCCTTAAAATTCATCCTTGCCTCTTTCTAGCATGTGAATAATTACAATTAACTAAGGGCATGTATGTCGTTAGAAGCTAGGTAGAGACATGGACATAGTCTATACATAGGTAAGGCCAAATAAGTGGCTTGTAGGTTGGTAAGGACATATAAGTATAGACCCTTTGTTAGGCAACACCCTTATTATAGACACATTTGATCAATTACTTCAAAGCATGTTTATGACCATGATTAGGCAGGTAAGGACAACTAACTAGGTTCTTAATAGGTGGGGGCCATGTTGACTTATTCTATTTAACCAAAGAAATAGATAAACACAAATAGAAGGTAAATAAAACAGAAAAGATAACAGCTAAACTAACCATGGTAGTTATATACCATGGTTGGATGGTGGGTAGTGAATCCAATGGAAAAGTGTTTCCTATATACACCCACCATCCATCCCTTGTTCTGTTTGGATTCTGGTTCACTCTTTACCCATCAGTTTCAATACCCAAAAAATGTGAATCAGATAGTCCATGAAGTCGTCTATGAGCTTTGAAAATCATAGAATAATAAAATATTGTTAGAAGACGAGGGAGAAACATCCAAGTGCCAATCACATTTCCATACACAAGTGTGCCACAAAATTTACAAGGGTACACCAGCAAAGCATGACAAGCAAGTGGGGTACAATTACTGTACAATGAAGTGTGTACTAAGGTACCCTACCCTTGCCCCCTCCAAGTGTTAGGTCCTTGCAACACTGGGGAATAAGGGTGGGGGGGTTGCGTGGAATGCGGCACAATTCATGGCCTGGCTGTAACTTGCCCGGACTACCATGAGAATATTGTGCAATGAGGAAACAAACCTATTGTTGTTGATTAGTCGCATACAAAATCAAGGCTTCTTAAAATCTCCAAAACCCGTTGGCCTTCGAGACCATCAGGATTGAGGCAATGGTGAATGCTTAATGAGAAAAAAAAACCCTAAATCCAGAGGTGCACAAACACACACACACACACACCACTCCGACCTTGTCTGCCTGACTACATTATATCTGCAAAGTACATTCTGCATATACATGTAGAAGTCATTCAGTTAAAATTTAACTGTATCATGCTTCCAAATCATGCTTCCAAAGTGTTTACAACGTACATGTTTTTGAAATGGGGTGGTGCAAATCATGTTAAGTAGTCTAGTTACATTAGAGCTTTAGAGATGAAGTGCAACTTTGCATCTGATTAGGTGTAACTCCTGAGGAACAGGGAGCTGCTGAAATAACTGTCCTGAGGCAGTAGCCAAGGGCGGTTATTTTGGGGACTGTCCGTTCCTTAGGAGTTACCCAGTGTAAAGCCCAGGTACCCGCTGACATTGCAAAAACTGAGTTCCAATTGACATTGAACTGTGAAATTATGGATGAATGCTGGAACACCCAACCCAACTAAGAAACAAAACTCTTCAGCTTTATAAAACCCACTCCTGCTAGCACCAAAAATCAGATTAGTGTTAATCTTAGAGCTGTGTCATGAGACCACTCATTGTGCAATTTTGTTTCATAATTGGTATGGAGAATTACTTCTAGTTTGAGAATTACTTTGAACGGTTTATTATAGACAATAGCTGGCCATGAAAGGTGGGGAACAAGTACTAAAAAATCTTACATTGAATCAATGTCAGATGGCTAGTTCTGATCCCCAAAGGCTGTATGTTATACTAACACAATGTGATAACATGAATGGAGATGACCATACACTACGAAAGAACCTACTGGTGTTGGGTGGGTATCTCATTTTAGTTGGGTAGAAAGTTACCCGGAGTATTGTACTTACAAAGAAATCCACTCCAGTTAAGGTTATACAGGATTTATGAAAGTATCAATCCAGTCAAGGTTGAAATTACATGATCAAAATCTACCCCATTTTGAAAATTTAAGTTTGATAATTTGCTTGAGATAATTTGTGCAAAGATTTGGAATCAAAAGCAGAAAGGAAAAAATATCTTTAACCAGTCACCATGACTAAAAACATCCTCATAATGGGCTCTGGGCCTCTAGCCTTGGGGGCTGATTATTTCAGGAACACCCCAGCCCTTGGCTCTTAACCGACACTACAGAATCATTTCTTGCATCTCTTTGTCCCCTTTGAAATTGCTGATGATACTAAACCAGAATTGAGAATGATTCCTGAAATGCTGGCATTTTTGTTTTGGTTGATATTATACATCGTGTATAGAAAGAAGGGGCCCACTCTTTCAAATGGAATTTGGGATGCTTTGAAACAAACAAAAAGCAACCTTATAGCGTGTATACCCTTTTTCAATTTATGCCGCCCACCTTACAACAATGTAGCAGCAGCCTATTTGCACAACTCACAAGTAGTCCTCTCTTGCACACCATGAGAAGTTCAATTGCAGATAGGAAAGACCAGGTGGGTCGGTACTCTAGTATTGTTGGGTTGCAGGACAGACATTATCTAATGACTGATAAAACGTCTGACTATCATGATGGTTGAACTAGCAACAATCTATGGAATAAGGAAAGGGCTTGAACATCTATATATGTTGGGTTCTATTCACCACCTCAAGCTTTACACATCCCAACTTTGACACCCATAGACTCAATAGAGATCAGTGATTAGGGTGAGCCCGGTCACAAGTAGGTGATGATTTGTGGGTGCCCATGGTGCTAATGGGTGAAGCACCTGCAAAGACCAAAGGAAAGTTTTTGGGCTGAGTAAATTTTCATGCCAGCAGGTGCATCACCAGAGCCAGGGTCAACTGATCTGACTGCTGTGCCAGGAGAAGATAGGCAGATTGAACCTTGTTGACCCAGAGGAGGCGCTGAATGCTCTACTTTGCAAATGGGTTCTAATGGCCTATGAGCTAGAGGTGACTAATCTCAAGCTCCTACTGAACGACCATATAAGGAAGGTCCGACCTTCTAAACACAAAGTGTGGACACCAGATCCTCAGTGGATCCTTATTCAAGGGCATTAATCCTCCACTAGCTTTTTTAAGAGTGTGGAGCTGCATATCCAAAGCTTGAAGTAAGTCCCTATGCCTTAACTTAGGAGTGCTCCCTAAAGCTATCGCTAAGGTAAGAATCTGGTGGTTGAACCTTTCGAGGGCACAATTATGGGAACTCAAGAGTTGGCAAGAAATCAATAGCTCTTACCTTATGGCTGGAAAAGAGTGGTGGATTTGGGAGAGGCTGGTGGACTTGTTGCTAGAAAGTAGGAACGCAAAGCTGAGGGTGCCTATCTAATACTTGGAAGGTAGCAAATTGGTGGCGCTCTATGCCCACAACAACATTGAAACACTAAAATTGGTGATTTGTTCTATGAGAGAGTTTTGACCACTTTGTTCAAGTGCTAGTGAGAATGCGACAATACCTATAGATTTGCTAGTTTATAACACCAATGTCGAAGTTGGCATCTTGATAATAGGGTCAAAAAAATTTAAGGTGTATCAATTGGGACGCAAAAGAATCGTCCTTATTGAAGTTTTACATTTTGATCCTCATCAATATCAATAATAAAAACAATGTCAAATATTTGATAATCAATATTTTAAACCATCACATATTTAAAACAATCAATATCATTCACTTTGTATCCATGTGTACGATGAAACATGATTAGTAAAAAAATATTTAAAAAAAGTCATTGTAACACATTTTTGATACACCTTGAAAAATTTAGACCTATTAAGAAGAAGACCATTGGGGTAAATCAACATTAATTAATAAGAAGCTAGCAGAAGGTTTGGCTCTCTCTAGTGGAGAAAGAGCCATGAAACACTGTTTTTCTTCTCTTTCATGAGATGGTTAGCACGCTAGACTTTGACCCAAATCCATGGAGATGGAGTGTCACTGTACGACTACTTAGTATAAAAAAAAATGGGATTTGTTGAACAAAAGAATATTTTGAAAAAATGACTCCATGTCCTATTCCCAACACATAAAATTAAATGCGACAAGGTTTGGAGGAAAAACCATGAAGAAAAAGACTTTGGGTTTTTGTGGGCCCTCTAGCACAAAGCCTTGGTCCTTAATGAGCGGAGGGGAAAAATTAGGATGGACATTGAGGTTGCATGTATAGTGTTTGTGTAAGCTGCACTAGAGACATTTCCTCATAGGTTCCACTATTACATTAGGGCTAAATTGGCTTGGACCTAGACTGCCACCATCATCTTTAGGCTCAAGTACCCTTCTTATGTTCAAGGCAAAATGAAAAGGATTGATATCATGCAATGCCAATTCAATAAAAAGCTTCTTGAGGCTTACATGGCCCTTAAAAGAATGTGTGAGTTTGGTGTTTATGGATTGAGAGCAACGAAAAGGTCTTTAAGAGCTAGGGTTACTCAAATTAAGGCATATGATCATGGAAGGTATTGTGACCTATGGTAAGGCTGAATGGAGAAGAACCCTTCAGGCTAATACTTAAATGACTTTTTGTTGAGGATGAGCATAAGGAAAGTTTTCA
>Ga0209208_10005913_pt1 | contig 16954 bp, 14 predicted proteins | sample S1TSphfallax_3_FD_187694 | JGI IMG/M metagenome (GOLD analysis project Ga0209208, IMG submission 187694) | Host-associated microbial communities from peat moss isolated from Minnesota, USA - S1T2_Fd - Sphagnum fallax MG (SPAdes) (version 2) | ecosystem: Host-associated > Plants > Peat moss >...
ATTCAAGAGATTAAGGAGGCAGTGGAGCTGCCTCTCACACATCCAGAGCTTTATGAGGACATTGGTATCAAGCCTCCAAAGGGTGTTATCCTTTACGGGGAACCTGGGACTGGAAAGACATTGCTTGCCAAGGTGAGGTTTCCGAGTGCAGGACGGACTGCTCAGGATTCAGGGATTTTGTTGTTTTTGGTTGTTATTGCCACCAATGCATCAGGTGCAATCTAACAGTAAGACCTGGGGTTGGAATTTGGAGCAGGCAGTGGCAAATTCCACATCGGCAACATTTTTGCGGGTGGTTGGAAGTGAACTGATACAAAAGTATTTGGGGGATGGTCCAAAGTTGGTGCGAGAGCTCTTTCGTGTTGCTGATGAGCTTTCCCCGTCCATTGTCTTTATTGATGAAATTGATGCCGTTGGGACAAAGAGGTAGGTTTTCCTCTTGTACAACATTGGATAGAACAATCCACTTCTTCCAGCACAGGTACACTTCTGATAGTTCAAACTTGAGGGATGTGTTGTAGAGTGGGTCTCTGAAGTTCCTGCACTACTTGGCAGATATGATGCACACTCAGGGGGAGAGCGAGAGATTCAAAGAACTATGCTGGAGTTGTTGAATCAGTTGGATGGATTTGATGCACGTGCTGATGTGAAAGTAATTTTGGCGACCAATCGCATTGAGAGTTTAGATCCTGCTCTGCTTCGGCCTGGCAGAATTGATCGTAAGATTGAATTCCCATTGCCAGACATTAAGACAAAGCGGAGAATTTTCCAGGTCATTATACTGCATCCTCAGAAATTTGGTGGTTGTGCAACATGTGTGGAAACAAATTCTAGTTGTTCTGTATTTGTATTTGTGGTGGATGGTCTGTTGTGTAGACTCTTGCATGCAACATTTTACAGTTCAAGTGATGTGGATTAGTCACTCTTGTCTCCTGGATTGCTCTGTGTTGCTCTGTTCTTTTGTTTTCCAGGCTGCACTTGTCAGAACTGCAATTTAAACAGGTTAAAGAGGGGAAAACTGTGCAGATTGAGTTTGTATGCATATTTGTGCTCATTATTCACAGATTGCTTTCATTGGAGCTGCTAAGGTGATCATGTGGTGTTGTACTCACATGCAGATTCACACATCCCGAATGACCCTGTCAGATGATGTCAATTTGGAAGAGTTTGTAATGACTAAGGACGAATTTTCAGGGGCAGACATCAAGGCCATCTGTACAGAAGCTGGCCTGTTGGCTCTCCGAGAACGACGTATGAAGGTCAGTTTCCTGTTTGCTGATGATATTTGCCTCACAACACAGGTCTCATCACTTGATGTGATGAGAATTGTGGAAAATGAACTAAGGCTGCATCTTATGTAAGAGAGTACAGAATCAAACTTGGCATGGAAGTATGTGTTGCTCAGCTCAGGTAAGGTTCTGTGGTTCCCTGAAGGTGGCTGTGATTCCAAAGAAATTAAACATTTGGCTATGACTGAGATGGAATAACATTGGGTGCAGGTCACACAACCTGATTTCAAGAAGGCAAAAGAGAAGGTGATGTACAAGAAGAAGGAGGGGGTTCCTGAAGGCTTGTATATGTAAGTTTGCAATCATAGCTGGCCCTGTACAAGACTATCTTTGTGCACAGTCTTCAATACAGGGTATACAGACACACTAAGCCTATGGCTGAGATGATTGTCAAGCGATTCTTCTTAACATCAATTTTTTTGATCTAATATGAGCCCCTATCTACTTGCTATGCATCAATACTAGTTCAGTTTCTACAACTAAAGAAAATTGAAAAAAAGAACTGTACTCCACTTTTGCCATCCAATGCATCACATTAAGCTTTAAGTACCTGGACCTAGAATCTTTTGCTAGCTGAAGTTTGGTATCGATCATGTAATTGAAGTAGATAGCAAACAGGCTGTAGGAGCTTTCAAGTTTTTACAAAACTCCAAGATAACCTAGCAAATAACAACCTAATAAAACAAAGCAACTAACCAAAGAGATCTCAAACAAAGCATTATGCAATAAACTGAAACAACAGAATGCAGTGAAGTTGATGTGGCCTACAATTTGGACTCGGATTATTCTCCATGTGGATTGCAAGACAAAATGGATGATATGAACCACAAGAAGTAATATCAATGTCCTTATAGAAAGGTAAAACCCACAAATGGGGCAAGGTGATATATATAATGTCCTTGGCACCTATGGGTTAATTAACATGATGCTCAATTTGAAGAGGCTTGTCAACAACTCGATAATGGACATCAACTTGATTTGATGTATTAACCCTTTAATCCAGCCCTTGGATTTAACAGAAGATTACGTGTCCAACAAGTCCAACTCTGCACAACATGAATCCAACAGTTCTGGTTCTGCAATCTGCTTGGACTCCTATTTTGTGTCCAGACTTGAAAATTGAGCTCTTTGTCCATCACAAACATTTCCCCTCAATGTTTGGACCTCATATTTCTAGTGCATCTTTTGAGCATTCATATGAGACTTTGTCTAGGGTGAAAATGTAGTTTTTCGTGCGCCATGTTTTGGTAAAGATATTGTCACCCGTTTTGACCTGCCTTTGCTCAACTCTCTTAGTAATTTAGTGGATGCCAACCTTGTTTAGTATTTCTACATTTAGATTTCCAATAGTAATATACCAAAATTCAATAGATCTTCATTAATAACACTACTACCTTTCAAGGTTGTTAATTGCTAGTTGTTCATAACTACATGACATTGTCCATGAATATTTTTCACCTCAAGAACTCCACTTGCCTACTTTTGGTTTGTCTAGTTATGTTGTCACCACCACTCATAATGTCTACTTTCAAAAGGAAAAAACCAAAATAGCATAATAAGTTGTCAAACAACTATCTATTGTTTTGTCAAGGTGATTTATTAATGAAATATTGACGAAACGCATACTAACATCCACTCTTTTGATTTGAAGATGCAATAAAACAAAAGAATGATCAAGACATAGGTTTGAGAATGAATAGATTAAAGCTATGTACCTCCAAATCAAGACCCCTAAATTGTGCTTTATATAAAGGCGTTTGCAAGGTGAAAGCACATTACTATGACCATTTTGGACTATTGTAGGTCATATATATTTTCTTGGGTCCAAGTTACAATATTATGTGCAACTCAAATGCACTCTGTGAATTTAAAAAGAATGATTCAAATAAATGTAGGTAACATTCTTATCTTTCTAAATTTGAGGTTATTACAACAAAATCGTCAATATTCAACCAAAGGGGGATTTTACAACTTAGTGAAAACAAGTGTCACAATCCATGACAAAATGGTTTTCACTTAGTGCTTATAATGACCTAATCCAATGTATTCATAATCTTGGGAAATGAAAATTTGAATGATTATAACAAATTTAAGGCCAAAAAACAAAGAAGAATTTTTTTCTTGGGGGGTGTTATTCCACATTGGGGACTTCAAATCTTGCAACAATTTACAAAGTTCATTTAGATATTTTGATCAATTATTTCAAAACTTACCTTTCATAAATATGTTTAAGAAGATTCGTAGTAGGGTCATTTAAAGTTTGACACAAAAAATGTTTAAATTTCTATTAGTAATTTCATTATAAGCAATAGGTCCTAGTTTTTTTTTTATAATTAGCTCTATTTTGGACTAAAAAAATTGTTGTTTTTACTCCACCCTAATGTGCCTTCACCCTATATGGTTTCAAAACATATATATTATAACATAACAAAAATTGACAAACTTATCCAAATTCAAGGACTAATTTGTCATTAAGTAACATGTCATTCACCTAAATTCAAATGGGCTAGCTTTTCTTGATCAAGGTTAATCTAGAACTTGCCATGTTCCTTGGATTGATTGAAGATTCTTGCAAAAGGTACAAATGTGTCAAAGAAATAACAATTCCTTTGTGAAAAATTGACTTAATGATGCAATCAAAGTTTTCAAAGAGGACATTGATTGTTCCACTCTTATGGATACCTAGTAGATAATTACAACAAAAAACATTTAATGCAAAGGGGTTCTCCATTGACAAAGGTAGGGTTTGGTACTTTCAAATGTGATATGTGTCTAATGTCCTTATGCAAAGGGGCTTGCAAAGTCCCAAAAATTACAATCATAAAATGTAATGTTCAACACGCATGGTTCACCCATTGATTTTTTACAAAAATTGAAACTATCAACCTCATTCATGTATTACATTACATGGGTGGCATATGTTAATCGGTCCAACCACAAGACAAAGGTCAAGTATAGTTCATACGAGGGGGTATGTCTTGTTGTTGTTTGGGCGGTATCATCATTTTAGTGTTATCTTTATAGTAGCCCATTGACATTGATGGAGTAAAATCATTTCATTGGAAAGTTCACAAAATGGGCCCTTATCCTACATGAGTATGACTTTGACATAGTTCATAAGGTAGGTAGGGTCAATAGGGATGATGGTGGATTAAGTTGGAATTCAAATTTTAACATGGCGGTTGGGGTTTGTTGGCATGATGATAGAAATTTGGAGGTTGAACCAAGGTGGCATGCCTTGACATACTTATGTGCCTTGTTGGGATGTTGTGAGGATGTACCATAGACTAACATGGGTAACAGGGATTCCCATGATGTGAACATTGAGTTGAAGGGTGATGGTGTTTTAAACATACATGATGATGCACTTGTTATTGCATATTTGTAAATAGGTGAAGTCCCAATTGGATTGACATCCAAAGACTGTGACCCATTGTGCATAAAGTCAAGTGATTCAAATGAAAAGGTCATTTTCTCCTGTAGTTGTGGATGGATGAATGAATGTGAATAATGTTTCACTTAGAACAATGTGAGGGCCTTGTACAAAATGTTCACAAGGAAATTACACATACTTACAATAAACAACAATAATCATGTTGGATATGATTTCGAAACATGTTATTTTGCATGTGTGAAAGGTGTTATCTTCTAGAATGTTATTGTTGGAGGGATAGGATGATTAGACTTGGAAAGACCATTTGTGTAACTACACATCATGCCATCTTCCTAATGTGGATGGTCAAGTTGACCCAGTGTTGGCAATTGTTCCTACTAGATCATGTTGTATGTTGTGTGGACAATTTATAAGGGTTGCCACTATGTTGATTTGTGATTGATGTTCCAAAGGTTAGCACATAGGATTTTTTATGCCACCATTGGAAGAAACATTGATTAGAAAATGGTTTTATTTTAATGCACTAAGCAAACTTAAGTATGTATTCATGTAATTGGATAATAGGAGTATCTTAAGTTTGACCCAATGATGATCTACATTTAGATAAGGATTTGAGGGGATTTTAATTAAACAATTAATGATGGGGCTCACATTTGCACATGGCCTATTGGTCCTTTCACCTTAAAACTGAAATGCTTTTTTTTGGTGGATTTATAAAAAGAATTTCTTATGTTGCTATTTGGTTTAAGGGGACCTTAGCCCCAAATAGGAAGGTGGTTTGAAAGTGAGGCACCATATAGGATGATTTATGTTATTTGGTTTATGTGTGTGTGGACAACAATAGTTGTAAGCACCAATATGGTAGTGCATGATAAGGCCTTCAATGACCAACCACCAAAGTTAAAATTATTTGCTCTTTGAACTTCAATTCCAATCACTAACAACAATATAAAACTTCAAGTTGCCTTTCCCAACTTCATTGCTTAAAAGTTCATGTCAAGTCTCATTTAATGGTTTTGTCATACATGCATCTAATGTTAATGTTGTGGAGTGCTAACAATTTCCTTTTTCTATTTTTTGGATTTCAAACATCATTTGAAAGTGTAGATATTGATTATGGTTGGCAACATTTGTAACATATGTCCCATCAATTTTGAAGGTAAAATTTTCATGGATGTTTGATTTGTTTAAAACTTGGATGTCTATTGTTGGGTGAAGGACATCATGTCATGTAATATTTAGATGTGCTAACATGATGGATAGTTGAAGCCTTGATTCCCTTGCAAAAAAAACTATTTTGTTATTCAAAACTCAAGATTGATTTCCTCCCTACCATTTTTGCTACTAGGCATTAAAGGGACTCATTTGACATGCAAGATTAATTTCCTCATGGCCTTTTGTGTGATTGGGCTTTGTTATTACATTTCTTAATTTGAAAATCGTTGTGCATTTTGTAGTCCAATTTTGTTGATTTTTTTGGGGGTATTTTCCAATTGTTCATGGCCGTCATTAATAATTCTTATTCAATTTAAAAGGAAATTTGGGATGCATGGGTTATGGTTCTTTTGTTGTGTTAAGCAATGCTTGTTTTTCTTTACATCAATTTGATTTAAAAACTAGGACCAAGTGGGGAATTGCTTATAGGAAATGCTCTATGCTTAAACATTATGTCATTTTTCAAATTTGTTTTTGTCGAATTTAGAATTTTTATTTTTTGAAATAAAATGGACCCTCCATCTTTGATTGTTAAAAACACCTCAATATGAATGTCTTAAAGTCATCCTTCATTACTAATGAATTGACAACATCCATATAAAAGTTCTATAACCTAAGAAATTTTAACATAAATGAAAAATTCGTTAACAATTACATTGATACTAATGTTCATTATATGTATTGGAGCTAGTATTAGATTATATATATAATGATTTTGTAATATAATATAAACTTGGCTAATCATCATGATCAAAATTTACACATTCAATATGTACCTTAATTGACATTCATTATTAGTACAATGTACCCTATAAATTATGATATGTTTTATTTTGTTAAAGACCATGTAAAATTGGTTTAACTTGTTGCATATGTTTTCACCCAATAAGCATGATGAATGATGTGTATCAACAAAAACTTACAAAGAATAAATCTGTTGTTGATTTTCATGACTACCCTTTGCAATATTGTAATCCAGTTCTCGTGCATTTTCAAGTTTGACCTTTGAGTCCCAAATTATCCACTTCGGTCCAAAAAAAAACATTATGAAAGTTTTGGCCTAATATTATGTAAATAAAATTGGAAATGATGATAGATTGTTTTCACATGTATGTATGATATCAATATTAAGGTTACATCTAATTGTAGGTACCTATTTCATTGTGGTTAGGTCCTATATGCAAGTTCTTTAATTTTTTGAATTTTTTTTCAATAATTTGTAATGTATTTTAAAAGGCATTTTGCAATGCTTTGTTTGCATAGTTTGTAGTGAAGGTTAGGAAGGTTCATACCAGCGTTGGCCGGTTCCCTGGTTCTAGTGGGAACCATGAGTTCCAGTTTGCATCAATTTCCAAGTGATAGTTTCGGTTGGGTTCTGGTTCCATTTTTATTTCAAAAATGGGACTCAGTTCTGGTTTCATTTTTTCAATTAGGGGGGTCGGTTCTGGTGCTGATTCTTTTTTCATTTTTCAAGTTAGGCCAGTTCGGGTTTTCGGTTCCATAACCTTGGATTTCAGTTTCTAAATTTGTTGTTGTTGGCAACAATGTTGCTAATCTTGATGATGTTGTTTCTATTGATTTTGCTAGCGATGTTTGACTGAAATCCTAGTTTATGGATATCAATGAAAAAGAACTTTAAAATGTCAACAAGGGTGATAGATGAGCAAGCAAACACTTTGAAATTTGGGCCAAAAATGCCTTTGATGAGTGGTGTGAGTTTTAAAGGTTTTGACAAGAGTGAATCTATTATAATCTTTCGAAAGGTGAATAATCTATCATGGTTTTGGTTGATATGCTAGTCATGTTCATTCCTCAAGTTGCAAAAAAGGATGGTAGTTTATACCCTCCAATGAAGTATGCATTTTTTATTTTGTTGTTTTAATTATTTTTTTGAAATTTTGTTTATAATGAATTTTAGGGTTTCTATTTCAGTTGCTTGATCATTTGTAAATATTCCACTAGTTTTGATTAGGGTAGCTGATTAATTTAAAAAAATAAAATTCACTATGTGAGCAACATTTAACCTTTGATAAGAGCCATCGAGAGGTTGAATAGATAAGGACATGAACAATGTGTTGTTGAATTTGGTAAAGTTTGTTTGGTGCCTTTCAACATTTTTAATAATGTCTATTTTAATCACATGAAGTTGGTTAATGACAAAACAACTTTGTGTGCTTCTAATGCTGGTTGTAGTAAAGTTATCAAAAAATCAAATGTTTTGACTATTGACTAAGATAAGAAGCTGATGCACCAAGATATCTATTAGCCAATTACACATATAGAGTTTAATTTGTGTTTCAAATACTTCTATGTGCAAAAAAATTTCATCTATGGTTGTCAAGAATTATGTAATGTTGATTTTGAGGAACTTAATGTTGTGAATTTACCTATTAGTTTTGTTTTCAAATTTTGTCAAGGGGGCTCCAAGAATTGGAGGATAGACATCACTTAATGTTTTGTTGATAGGCATCGCCCTCCGGTTGACTCCCCCATTTTTGATGTCATTGACACTTTTCAAAAAATGTTGAAACAACTACTCCTTGATTGGCCTTTTAGTAAATCTAGTCCACATCCCATGTTCCTCCTCATTAAGCCAAAGTCGAAATATTGTGATGATACATGGTTTATCACTACACCGATGGGTCATAATCAATTGCATCTCATTATTGATAAGTTGATGTTGGCCCTTCCTCATTTGAAAGACAAAGTGATGTCTAGCAAAACCAAGAGAGATGTTGAAATTACTCGCATGGAAGAAGCACTTGTTTCATGCAAGTACGACATGGAAATAATTGGCCACAAAGATCCAATTTCTTAGGAAAATATATATATATATATTTTTGGGGTACTTGAATTGTTTTTGTTCCATACTTTCTATTCATTAATTGTTTTTTTTTTGTTTCTACATCATTTTAACATTCTTTTTTTTGTATTATTTCTATTTCATGTTTGTTGTAGGTACGATTCAATTGACAACATGCTGATTTGTGATACATGACTATGTGTTTTTATTGTTGTTCTACTATGATCATTTAATTTATGTTTATGGTTTTTTGTAGTTGTCCATGCTTTTAGTTATTATTTTTTTAGATTTCTAGATTTTACAAATACAATCAAATTGACAATCAATTATGGTACTTTTGACTTTTGGGCTGGGATCTTACAGGGGGCCTAAGGTACAGCAAGAAATTGCGCCTAAGAAGGCGCAGAAAAATACACCGTGAAAATCTCGACGGGACTTTACATGTGACTAACTTTGATGGAAGAAAATATTTTAAAATAAAAATATTTGACTTATTTAAAATATTTTAATCTAATAATACAACATAATTTCCACTATTTCAGCTTCACTGGTAGGCTCGTGCTTAGCAACGCGGAGCCCCAGTAGAGAAAGAACTCCCCAGTCAGGCTCTCTTGGGAGAAGTGTCAGGACAAAAAGAAAATGGCCCAAGTAAAAGACATGCATCGCAGTCTTCGGGGCGCCTTGCTCGCCAGGCGCAAGACGACCGCCGCGACCGTTCTGGTACCCGAACTTCGCAGACACTGATGGAGCTTACGAGCTTGATTCGCCCTCGTGCTTCTCTTCTGATTCCCAAATGTGCATCCCTCCAGGTTTTTCCTGATAGGATTTGCACGGAGAATCTGGTCTGTTGTTTCCGCGAGAATCTTTTTGGTAAACCGTCTTCACTTCGGAGGTGTGAAACACGTTTCCCGAGAACCTTGCCTCTTGTGAGGGATCTGTCAATTGGAGCGATGAGGACGAGGAGCCTCGCTGTTGCACAGGCGGCGGGTGAAGTAGCCGTACTGGACATGGCGGAGTACTATTTAGCAGAAGGTCGGGAAGAGAGTCGGACGCGTTTTGTTGCGGAGCTGAGAGAGCATTGTCACGATGTAGGGTTCTTCTACGTGAAGAACCATGGCGTTTCTTTGCCTCTTTGTGACTCCATTTTGTCTATGGCTCGTGATTTCTTCGACCTGCCCTCTGATGTCAAGGTACTGCTTGTTTCCTTACAGTATTGTTTGCATTTGTTGTGCATGCTTGGATGCAGGCCGGACTTCGGTCTTGAATGGCCTGAGTTTACAACCATCGGTTCCTTACCTGAAAGAGTTTGTTAGATGAACTGTACGTCCACCTACATAGAAAGTTTCCCCATCTAAATCTTCCCGTTCAGTGCAAGATGAGACGACACAGCTTTGAGAAATTTCAGGCGAAAAATTGCACCAAAAACTGCATAAGACAGATGTGGGGCTTCAAGATGGGCTTCTGCATTCTGGAAGACTCAGAATTTTGAGAAGAAAGCTAATAACCGTATTTCTCGTCACATGAGTCGTGCAGTACCCGTGTTTTGGACAAAATGTTGCCTTTGAGAATCAACCGTAAAAAGTGCAGTGTGCGGCACAATTGCAGATTGGGATGGACTACAGTAATTCTGCCCAGTTTCGCGGGTACATGAAGCTGGGAGTTGAAAATACAGCAGGAATTCCAGACTTCCGAGAACAGATTGAATTTGGACCTGAAGAAGATGTTGATACTGGTGACATCCCTGTTGTGGCTGTTGTCTTTTTTGCACTTGTATGATGACCCATTTTCTTTCGTCCCTTGTAGAGTTTGCACATGTGTTGCCTCTGTGATGCTAGAAAAAAATTACTCATCTCCATCAAAATAGAATCATGCTAGCCCCCCCAAGGTCTGCATTCTTTTTGACACTTCTAGCCATCCTTTTCCAACACCATCTGAAATGGCAGACTTGGATCTATTGGAGTTGAGTAGAGCTGGAATTGAACCTACATATTGTAGCATCATTGCCTCTGTAGAGACGAATGATCTGAAGTATAGTGCTAACTTGCAACTCATTGTGAGTTTTTTTTCATTGCATTGTTGTAGGGGGTTTTGGTGATTGCCATGTGTACCCACCTTATCGCCGCCTCAAAGGCCCCAATCAGTGGCCTCCTGAAACTTGTCTACCCAGTTTTCGTCCCATTGTGATGGAATTTATGAAGCAGATGGGCAGTCTTTCAATGCATCTCATGCAGGCATTGGCATTATCATTGGGGCTTGATCAAGGTTACTTTGATGCAGATTTCAAATGCTCCCCACATTACCAACTGAAGGTATGGGATATTGACCTGTACAGTTCTGTCAACTCTGGAGTCTAAGCACTTTCTTTGTTCTATTTTCGGACTGCCGGGTTCTGCTGTGGATCAGGTCAGAAGTCAGTTTATGCTGTGTGGTTGAGTCAAACAAAATGATCTATGGCTTCAAACCATTCATTCATATACTCCTACAAGACTTTTGCTTGTTGAGGGTATGAGTGGGTTTTGCAGTTATTTATCCCTCTGACCAGTAATATTGACAGCTTTCTGTTATTTCTCTCCATTCCATATGCCAGCAGGCACACGCCTTAACCACTCGGCCAAAGCGACTTTGATACCATTCCATATGCCAGTGCATATACTAAAGCTTATTAAGCTCTCTCCTGGCATTTATCTGCTTTGAGTGTTGCTATTGGGTCATCTCTCAATTCTTTTCAGTTTGACTTCAATCATGAAGTATTGAGAAATTCTCAGCACGTATGAAGATAATACATTTTGGTGTTACTATCACTATCAAGAATGGTTGCATAGTTTGCATTGAGACTTTCATGGTCATGTGAGGCCTTTAGCTTAGAAGTCCTGGGAAAAGGTAACTGTTGAGTAAACCATGGTTCACAGTGATCAAGTCTGTAATGATGGTGTCAACCATTTGAAGAAAAGTTGTGTGTGTAGGTGGCAAGATATCCCCCCAAGTTGCAAACAGACAGTGAGGGGGCAGTGGAAGTGTTTGGTGTAGGGCCCCATAGTGATACAGGCTTTCTTAGCCTTCTTTTGCAGGATCAGGTTGGTGGGCTTCAGGTAATTGTTCTAGTCCATTATTCCAGACAATGCAATGGATGGATCACCTGTTTAATGCTTATTGTCCAGCCAGGTTTGTGATCTGTTTCTAAGCTATGTCCTCAGGTGCAGCCTAACCTATTTTTGAAGTTTTGCAATATGCAGGCACAAAACGTAAATGGGGATTGGATAGATGTTCCTCCAAAGAGTGGCACATTTGTGGTCAATCTGGGTGAGATGTTGCAGTTAGCTACCAATGGATACTATTTGGCAACAGTGCATCGAGTTCTAAGCCTACCTGGTACTGCATCCCGATATTCTGTGCCATTTTTTTTCAATCCCCAACTGGATGCAGAAATTAAATCCATGGATCTCGTGCATCTAATTTCAACAGGATTGGACAATGAGATTCCCTCTCACGAGATTGAAAGTAGGTATGAGTTGTTTAGAGGGGAGCAGAAGAGGGTCTGCGAAGGAGAAAGGTCTAGTCCTGGCAGGAAGAATGGGTTTGTTATTAAAGGTGGGGAGTCAACACATGGTGGTAAGAATAAACTGCACTCACTGTTTGGTACCAACGCATTTAAAAGTTTTGCAAGAAGTCATCCAGAAGTAGTGAGGCGCCATCATCCTGATCTGGTAGTAGACTCCAATGGGTTGGCAGCAGCAGAAAACATTGCTAGTGACAGCAGTCTACTTCAGCTTGGACCTTAATTCCTGTGCTTGCACTTTCAAGACAAGACAAAATTTACCCTGGCATCCTTCAATCTGGACTGATGATCTGTAGGAATTAATCCAGTTTCAGCAGCAACAAGTGGACAAATAGAATGGCAGAGGCTTGTGTTATAAGTTATAATGACTTGCCATTGTCAACTGTAGAATCATTGGAGGCAGGTACTCAATATCTTCAACCCAGCCATCAACCTCTTTTACTTGAATTCAACATTACTAGGTCACTTGCTGTATACAGAAAGAGGAAAAAAGTTTGTTATTTTGATGACACATTCCATAGACAACACTGATCATACCTTTTGACTAATTTCATTGTAGATACCTAAAGAGCATGTCACCAGCACTTGTCTCCCTGCCTGCACAGAATCTGAATTTTGTGCTTTTAGGGAAAGACAGCATATGCCATAAGGTATGATGAATCTTCTGTGTACCATCAACCCTTATGCTTGCATGGCACAATCACCAGCAGAGGACTCTTGGGACAAACAAAGGTTGTGATTTCCACAAGTGTCCTGGAGATGGAGTAATGGAAGTAATCCTCAACAAGTAACTTCTTTCCAATGCTTCATTGCAAGAATATATATCATGGAACCCATTAACATAAGAAATGTGACTTGTTGAGGCACATATTTACAAGCTAAACCCCAAATCTGCCCTCTGCACAAATTAACAATTTACATTTGTGCCCTACTTTCTCCATTAGGGAATGTGGCATATTTCAATATGTATTTCATTAACTGGGACAACTATCAACATGCACTTCCTTTGAACTGTGACATAATGTAGATTGGGATAAATTCACTACAGTCAAAATCACAAACTACTTAGTGAACATGAACCAATTGCTGCCAGACGGTGAACTTTTCCATCAAATTCTTGGGTAAACTGGTACAAATTTACTGTGGGCAAAATCTTACTGAGCTTGGACCAATTGTGGCAAACAAGGCAAATTTCTCACTGACTTTACAATCCCACCATGAAATAAACTAGTGGATTTGGCCACAATTTCATAATAGTGCTTATCAATAAACCTGACTTATTACAAATAGGAAAAACTGTACAACCAATTGAATATATGATACATGACTTCATGCTCATATTCAACAACTACAAGTCAAGAGGTTTCCAACAAAATATTCAAGCAACCTCCAATGGATACAATCTTGCAAATAGTTGACAAATTTCAAAACCCACATGTAACACACCAATGATGAACAGATGGTATATTTATCCACCATCCCTCTTCTTCTTTATTGCAACCATTTCTTTCTTGTTTCTGCAAATTGACCTATCCCAACAGCAGAATAGCTTTCAATAGAACCACTCTTTGTATCTGTGTCCAAGACAGCATTGCATTCACCAAACTGTCAAGTTGCCGTCGGTAGTTCTGTAAGAATACCAAAGGGTGTGCCATAACTGGATAGTCATCCATCTGGCTAATCTACTTGTTGACTAGTGCAGTGCATTGTCAAAAAATGCCCTGAAAGTAATCCTAATATTCAACATTGACTGTCTAAAAGAATGGAGCCAAGCGAAGGGAATAAGGAGAAACGCTTCACAGTGTCTGCATACTCGGCACACAAACATACTCACTTACAGGGCCCGCTACGATTGCAAGCTTTACATATACAAACCTTCAGGAACCCCCTCCTTCTTCTTGTACATCACCTTCTCCTTTGCCTTCTCGAAATCAGGTTGTGTGACCTGCACCCAATGTTATTTCCATCTCAATCATAGCCAACTGTTTGATTTGTTTGGAATCATGGCCACCTTCAGAGAACCACAGAAGCTTTACCTGAGCCGAGCAACACATACTTGAATGCCAAGTACCAGTTTGTACTCTCTTACATAAGATGCAGCCTTAGTTCGCTTCCACAATTTTGATCACATCAAGTGATGAGACCTGTGTTGCGAGACAAATATCATAAGCAAACAGGAAACTGACCTTCATACGCCGTTCTCGGAGAGCCAACAGGCCAGCCTCTGTACAGATGGCCTTGATGTCAGCCCCTGAAAATTCATCCTTGGTCATTACAAACTCTTCCAAATTGACATCATCTGACAGGGTCATTCGGGACGTGTGAATCTGCATGTGAGTACAACACCACATGATCACCTTAGCAGCTACAATAACAACAATCACTGAATAATAAGGAGCACAAATATGCATACACACTCAATCTGCACACTTTTCGCCTGTTTAACCTGCTTCAATAGCAGTTCGGACAAGTGCAGCCTGGAAAACAAAAGAACAGAGCAACACAGAGCAATCCAGGAGACAAGAGTGACTAATCCACATCACTTGATCTGTAAAATGTTGCATGCAAGAGTCTACACAACAGACCATCCACCACAAATACAAATACAGAACAACTAGAATTTGTTTCCACACATGTTGCACAACCATCAAATTTCTGAGGATGCAGTATAATGACCTGGAAAATTCTCCGCTTTGTCTTAATGTCTGGCAATGGGAATTCAATCTTACGATCAATTCTGCCAGGCCGCAGCAGAGCTGGATCTAAACTCTCAATGCGATTGGTGGCCAAAATTACTTTCACATCAGCACGTGCATCAAATCCATCCAACTGATTCAACAATTCCAGCATAGTTCTTTGAATCTCTCGCTCTCCCCCTGAGTGTGCATCATATCTGCCAAGTAGTGCAGGAACTTCAGAGACCCACTCTACAACACATCCCTCAAGTTTGAACTATCAGAAGTGTACCTGTGCTGGAAGAAGTGGATTGTTCTATCCAATGTTGTACAAGAGGAAAACCTACCTCTTTGTCCCAACGGCATCAATTTCATCAATAAAGACAATGGACGGGGAAAGCTCATCAGCAACACGAAAGAGCTCTCGCACCAACTTTGGACCATCCCCCAAATACTTTTGTATCAGTTCACTTCCAACCACCCGCAAAAATGTTGCCGATGTGGAATTTGCCACTGCCTGCTCCAAATTCCAACCCCAGGTCTTACTGTTAGATTGCACCTGATGCATTGGTGGCAATAACAACCAAAAACAACAAAATCCCTGAATCCTGAGCAGTCCGTCCTGCACTCGGAAACCTCACCTTGGCAAGCAATGTCTTTCCAGTCCCAGGTTCCCCGTAAAGGATAACACCCTTTGGAGGCTTGATACCAATGTCCTCATAAAGCTCTGGATGTGTGAGAGGCAGCTCCACTGCCTCCTTAATCTCTTGAATCTGTGCATCCAGACCTCCGATATCTGCATACGACTCCAAAGGGGCCTTCTCCACCTTCATAATGGATACCATGGGGTCCACCTCATCTTGCAACAGTCCCACCACTGACAGCACCTGTAATACAACAAGAAATAACTTATTTAAAGTGTCACTTGGCAATTTATGATGGCTTAGACCGTGTATCTCAAGAAATGATGCTACATATATGGATGGTGATAGGCTGAGGTCATAGAACTTTCTGCCCTGAAGATCCTGACACTTCCCTCCTGTGAACTGCTAGTTCCCTGCCAACTATAGAGTTTGGTTTTTCTCCATTGTTATGGAGGGTTGGTTTGAGGTCATATGCTGCACTCGATTAGCTTCTAGTAGAGAAAGGGGAATTGCAGAAAATGTGCAGAGAAACAAAACAGGAAGGAAAGAACAATAATTGGTAGGACCAAGTAGAAATGACTTTCCAGTCATTGATCCTTGCTATCAAATGCCACCACAATCAGAGGTCAGAGGTTCATTGACTAAGCCCAGGAAGAGGAGGGTTTGGTGCTCCACCCGGGCAAGTGGCTGCTTAATCTCCACACTTCAATATCAAGGTACAACTTGAACAATTCATCCACAGCACACTTCATCCACAGCTGCAACTCAAGGTGAACTCCTTCTTCTTGACTTGCCGAACCCTACTATTGAGAATCTTGCAACATAATCTTCAGCACTCTTGGCTTGAACCCTAAAATGTCCATTAGCCCCTAGCTTCCGGTAAATAACATCCTAGATAATTCCTCCCTTCAATAGGAAAACATGAGCTTGTAGCACCAGATATACCGGATTCCATAGCTTCCAAGTGCTTAGGTCGCCCATCGTGCGGGCAGGAGCGAGCGCAGTTGCAACAGCAGAGAGGCAGGGACAGAAATGTACGTGCAAACATGCCAGGCCGCCATTGCTCCTTTTCGAAAGCTATGTGAACCAGACAAAAGGAGACCAATACCTTGTTGTGCATCAGAATAGCACAGCCGGGCTCCAGTTGGTCCTTGTCCACGAACGATAGGATGTTGACATAGTACTCAGGCCCCACCGACGAGGACACAATGGCGTGATTCTCGTCAATTATTTCCTCCAAATTGCCCACGCTCATGGGAGATCCCCTCAGGTCGTCCACCTTGGACCGATCCTCTTCGTTTTTATCTTCCTGCGGCTTCAAACGCTCCTGACCGGCCACAAACTCCTCCTCCATCAGCAGGTAATCCTTCACGCGATC
>Ga0209208_10005914_pt1 | contig 16952 bp, 6 predicted proteins | sample S1TSphfallax_3_FD_187694 | JGI IMG/M metagenome (GOLD analysis project Ga0209208, IMG submission 187694) | Host-associated microbial communities from peat moss isolated from Minnesota, USA - S1T2_Fd - Sphagnum fallax MG (SPAdes) (version 2) | ecosystem: Host-associated > Plants > Peat moss >...
CATAGTGTATTTGAAAATAACTTAAAATGACATTTTTTCCCTTCCACTATTGACCCCCCGGGGGACACTTAGTGTAAAGTTTGGAATCTACATGTGTCAAACAACCATTTTGAAGGAGTGTTAAATAATTGTTCAACCTATTTTTATCATCCTATTATTATTTAATTTTCTAATATATACATACTAAAGCCACCTTATATTAATTATAATCCATTATTTCATATTATTACATACTTTATATTAAAATTTAATTGATTATTTGAATAAAATGTACCCTACTTTTTAACTAATTAACTTATAATTTTTACCCAACAATTAATGTATTGCACCCTATATTTTTATTCATGTATTTTCTACATTTGTTTTGACTAATGTCCCCCTTGGGCTATTGACATGGCATTTAAAAAAACAAGATGTTCTTTGTGGCATGTGTGTGTTGTTTTTTTGGAAACATCTCACAATATTTTTTCAGTTTTTCCCATCACACCCATTGAGTATCACTAAAAAAATAAAATAAAAAAACCAACATAGGTTTTTATGTTCAATAAAATCTTTGGATGGAACTTTTATCATAATTGAATTTACGTTCCACTTCACCTTGGGAGGATCTTTATTTTGGTATTTTCCATACATGAATAAACCCCTTGGAAAAGAGAGGGGATATTACATGTACTTGCAAAAAGTGGGAGGCGTCATATTTGTCTCATGTTTAACCCCTAAAAACCTAAGTCGTAAAAGGTGGTGTGTTTTTCACACTTAGATATTGAGATTTAAAAATATAAGATGAATGTAAATTTGAAAAAAAATTGTATAGATGTAAATTCATATTAGTCATGATGATCCTTAAATTCTTTTAATATCATTGGAACAAATGGCTACACATCACTAATGGATTTATACCTCTAATAATTTGAACTTGAAGTTGCTCACACCTTTTACAACTTATTTTAGGATTCAAAAGTACACATGGAATACCTCCAATACATGACAAAGCAAATGTTATATTGTACATACATAAGTTATGCATCATCACCAATTCTTTTCCATATATCCTTTACCATTACTCTTGTCACCACTTGCAAACCACATGGCATCACCAAAATTATACATACTATAAGATGTTTTTTTAAAAATATGTAAAAACCCATAGAGGTGTATGCCAAATTTGAATGGTAGATGCACACAACTACATACAAGAAACATGATAAAATTTAATTAGTTTATTTGGAACTAATTTGTGCATATCATAAATTGATTTTATTCATAATTTGAGCTTCATGGCCTTGATGACCCATAAAGTTTTCTTGGGCAAGGGGTGAAAATATAAATTTGGGAGGGTTGTTTTTGGCCAATTTGAATAGCATAAATCCACTTCTTATATATGTAACCTCGGTCAACTAAACTTCTAATAAAGAATCCCATCCACTACGAATTTTTTTGTGCTAATTTATTTTATCAATACAACAAGTTATCCAAGCCTTTTTGAGGCTAGCATTTGAAAAAGCTTTCATTATCACCCGCCAATGGTTTTTAGAAAAAACTTTATGGTGTTGTTCAAATGCCATCCATAAGACCCATTTAGTCAAATTTGGTGATATTTAAAATATGAAATTAAAATTTTTTTGAGCACCTTTCATATTATAGGCAATTGTAAAAAATTAACAACTTTTTCACACTTTTTTCCTTTTTTGTTGAATTTTTGTCCAAATAAATGGGAATTCATAATAGGATTTTTTTTCCAAAATATTTTTCACAAAATAAATCACTTCCAAGGGGGTTTTTTTTGGGAGAATCTTCACCACTTGGCAATAAAAGAAATTGGAAAAATTTGGAGAATTTTGAATTTCTAGTGTAAATTCAAAAAAAATTGCCCAAAAAATGAAAAAAATTGCAAAACTTTCAAAACCACAATTTTTTAGTTTTTATTCTGGAAAAAATCACCAAATAGCAATTTTTTTTTTCTTTTTTTAGTATGGCAAAATTTTTGTGTCTTCTAAGTGTTTTAGTCACCAAATTTCTAAAAAACCAAAAGTTTAATAATTAAATTGCCAAAGGTTATAATTAGTACTAGTAGGTCACCAAAAACATAGAAGCATGCTATTATTTTTAAATTTTAAATTTATTTAATTGTCAAATTTGGTTAAATCATCTTAGGGATGATCCCCATTTTAGCTACATGACAAAATTGAAATAAAACCCTACCTCCCCTTCTAAAAAATGTAGACATAAGTTCTTCAATTAACCCCCAAAATAATAGTAGATAGAATTCCCTTTATTGGTGTTGCCCATGAAAAGTAATAAATTTCCATCCTATACATGCCCCTAATGGATAGGTGGGGTACAAGTGCCATTTCCAACCCTTGAGAACCCAAATGTCATGATTGCAATCCACTTAAATGTTTTTACTAAATTTCATTAAATATTGATTTTTTACACAAAGTAGTTACTATCATTAAAAATATGGTATGATTTTTCTTTTCTTTTTTGGAAAAAATAGTTTTTTCAGAAATTACACCCCCTTAGATTTTTGAAAATGGATGTAAACATCCATCTTGTCCTTTAGGGGTTAAGGAGTAGGCATAAGAGCCCATGCCTTCCTAGTCCTTGGGATCTACTTATGTTTAGGTGTTAGACAATTTGTTGGAATCTTTTGTAATGTGAATCAATTAGTGATAACATCCAATGGTTGCCATTGATGTGAATGTGTTGTAAACACTCTTGTTAATATTGAATCTTTTCACATAATTGAGATTGTTTGCATAATGTGATTTATGATTTTTATGAAGAGGATTACTTGTATTCTCATTATCATGCGATGTAAGGTGGTGATTTGTTAGTTGTGATTGTGTGTCATGAGATTTAGATGTTATCAAGTTTGTATTAATTAACTTGAAATGTCAAATAAAAAAATTAGACCAAAGTATTTGAAACAACCAAATAAAATCATTTAGTAAATATATATTCAAATGTAGTTTAACCTTCAGTTAAAAGGACCATGTTTAAAAATTCTAAAATTATACAACTTAGATCAAAGGTTTTAAAACAATAAAAATTAGGTTTTTAAAGAAATATAAATATAAATTAAATTTAATCTTTGTCTAAAAGGACCATGTCTAAAAATATGTTTCTCTAAAAGGTTTTTAATTTTAATTTTTATGTTTTTCAATTAAATTGTTGAGTTGTTTGTTGATTTTTGACATTATTTAATTAATTTTTATTAAATTTTGATTTTTTTGATTTCACATTTTTGATTTTTAAATTATTGTAAGTTTAATATTCCAGATTTGTATGTTGATTTCTATATGAGTTTCAATTTTTGTTCATCTTTGCATATACTTTTTTTTTCCTCACTAGTTTTTTGTTATTTTTTCCTTTGATTGTTGTTAGTGTTTTAAAATTGTTTGTTGTTTTTATAATGAACTTTAATGATTTTTCATGTTTTACAAGTCATTTTTTAATTTAAACTTCAAGTCCTTGCAAGGGCATGTGATTCATTGCATTCATTTGATAAAATTTAGCTTTGTGATGTTTCATAAGTTTCAAAACATTGAATTAAAAATTAAAAATTAAAGGTTTTAATGTTTTACAAAAAACTTAAAGTTGTTATAAAAGAAAATTTTGTAAGTTGTAAAGTGTTTCAATTTTTTTAGATTTCCCATGCTCTAAAGGATTTGCAATTTATGATTTGTTTTTTACTTGGAATGAAATTTGAAAGGTTGAAACATGTTTTGAATGGGTGACCTTTGTATCTTTGGAAAATTTTCAATGATTTCAATAAGAAAGTGGGATCACAATGTGTAAATAAAAGTATAATTTTAAATAAATGTTTTAAAAAATAGTTGAACCATTCAAAATATAATTTGAAAAACCAGATCATGTTTGATTAGAAGGATTCACATGGCATTGGAAAGCTCTTGAAAAGAGTTATAAAATAATAGAATCATATACATCTTGTTTGGTTTAGTTTACTAGGAATTATGAACCTTCAAATATTCAAGACTTGATAGAGAAACATCATGCATGAAAACATGCTACAAAAAAATGTCATGCATTAAGGCATGTCTTGAGACATGGTATTATATGTTCTTAAGCATGCTACGAAAAATTTACATGCTTAAAAAATGTTGAGAATGATTTATACAATTTGAAACATGGTAAAAACATGTTGCAAAACCCTTACATAATTTCAAATACATTGACAAGGGATTACTTGTTTTGAAACATGATGGGAAGGAAATATGTGTTTTGAAACGTGGTTGAAACATGTCTAAAAGAGTTTTATTATGTTCTTTAACATGCCCAAAAGGGCTTGCATTGTGAAAAACAAGACAAAGGGAAACAAGTTAAGAGAAATGACAAGGTATGATGTGAACCAAAGGAAGTGAGATGCATTGTAAAATGAGGTGTTTGGAAATGAACGAGAAGCATTTTAAAAAGTTGCATTCTCAAAAATCATAATCCCATTTTAGGAAGTAAAGTTTTAATTGCGGAGCTTTCAAGTTTTGGAATGAGGTTTCAAGGGTCAAAGCCAAAATCAAATTGAGTAATCTTGGTATTATTGAATAGGTACCCATAGGTATCAATGTGGGCTACAAGACAATGAACTTTCATTCCCAAAATAATGTTTTCAAGGGTTGAAACAAGATTTGTGAAGATGAATAGTAACTATTTAGAACATGATTTGAGAAGGCAAATTAAGTTCAATTGATGAGTTTGATAAAACATTGAAAATATCTTGACAATGGTTATCAAATATTGTTCTTGCACTTTCAAAATGATTGATTACATTTCATGGAAATTATGAACCTTAAAATTGTGGGACACCATTGTGGGACACCAAAATGTGGTAATTTCAAAAGAGGATTTTGAGAGTCTCAAGAAGTGTGCCACTTTGATGTAGTTCCATGGGGACCTCCAAATATGTTATAAGGAGAATAATGCCTCTATAGGATTCTAGGCCATAATGATATTTGTGTTAGTCTATGATGGAATTTATGATGAATGCATGACCCAATGTTGGTTTAAAAAAAAAAAGATCACTTTATTTGTTTGTTTGTGCAATTGACATGACTAGAAAATGTTTGTGAACGAATTATCATAATCATCACAAAGCTTTATGTTAATCATGAAAATCAAAGTAGTGCTTTTTAATGTTTTTGGAATTCCATTATTATCAAATTCGGGGAGTTTTTCATCAATACCACTTGACAAACATGGGGATGCATTGTTATAAAATTGAAAAAACAAAATGAAAGCTAAATGTGATTGGAGTGTAAAAAAATTATGTTTTTTTTCACAACATTTTAGCATTTGTTGTGCACTTCAATGTTGGTGCCTACAACCATAGCTATCAACACACATCACTAAACAACATAAAACCTCAAAAATTTAATGCATCCTATTCAAACTCAAAGCTTTACTCACTTGCATAAAAACCCATTACCCAAGATAGTTGTATGAATCCAAGTACCATACATTTTGCAAAGCAAAACCAAAACATATAAACTTCCTTGCAAATTAAACATAACATAGAACATAAAAAGTGAAGTGGTTTCAAAATCCTAAAAATTGGATTTTGATAACCCAAATCCCTACTTATCCTGAACATGAAAAGTTTGGAACTATGTTCACATTGGAACTAATTCCAACTTTAAGTTACCTATGGTAACTAGGATGAAAGCATATAACTACTATAAGACTTTTAACACATTTGTGTATATATAATGTAACATTCCTAAGCAATGCATGAATATAGTTTTGCCATGATTGACATATTGACCATCAATTTTGTGCAGCATAAAGTTCATTGCATCAAAGTTGCTACAAACTCTTTTAAAGGTTCATGTTTTCTAACTATTGTTTTAGAAAATTTCAAAACTTGTTATAAATGTTGAAGGTATCCTTGTGGAATAAAATTGATTCATTGTTCTTTTATTTGTATGCCTACATCTCCACCATGCATGCTTTCATTTTTATGAAGTGTTTTTAATTGAAAGTTCCATTTGTTTTCTTTGTGTCATCCACACAAGGCTTTGGTCATTTACAAAATGAACATGGAAAGGTAATGTAACCAAGTTTGACAAGGACAAGGAAACATAATAAAATATTATTTATCCTTGATGTGAATGTGATTTAAAAATTTGTGCACAATTTGAAAGTTTTATTTTTGTGCTATATTCCAACTATTTTAAATAGTTTGGTGGTCAACATTACATCATCACAAATGACATTCATAATAAAAGCTTAAAAAATGTCCAAGCTTTACTCAAAACCATATACAAGGTTTTGTTTTTTCAATTTTGTGATGAAGGTGTAGTATTGATCATCCAAAAGAGGAACAAACCAAATTTGGTTACAAGTAAGAGAAGAAAACATAAAACATTTGAATTCCTACTTTGTTTTGGTGATTTTTAATTATCTAATATGGTGACTTCACAATTTGTTTTTTCAAAATGTGGTGACTTTGGCACATTTTTCCCCAAAAACTCCTTTGTACATTTCAAATTAATTTTTTTTTGTCATTACAATGAGAAAATTCACAAAAACATTATTTGACCACATATTAAGTTAAAAAATCAAAGACATGTAAATGAATTTGACCATATAATTAAGCTTCCTTTTGAAGGTGGTCATCAAAATATCGGTAACCTTAGGTTATGTAACCTTTGGTTAAATTTTAGGTTAAGTAATTTTAGGTTGTTTTTAAGTTATAACCTTAGTTATTATAAGGTATAAATTATACCTTATAATAGTTTAGGGTATAACATATAATAATCAGAAAATAATAATCTACAATAACTATCTATCTATAATAAATTAGGGTATAGTAGCTTCGAATAACTTAAGGTGAAATAGCCTAAAATAGTAGAGGATAACATAGGATAAACTATTTAGAAATAACCTAAAATAACTTAAGGTGGAATAATTTAGAATAACAAAAAATAATCTAGGCTTGAATAATATGAATTATTAAAAAATAACTTAAAATACAATAACCTAAAATAATGAAAAAAAATCTAGGGTACAATAACCTAAAATAATGAAGAAGAGCTTAATGCACAATAACCTGAGATGGAATAATAAAAAAAATTGAGAATAACATAGGGTAAAGTAATTTAAAATAACTTAAGGTAAAATGACCTAGAATAATTTAGGGTACCATAACTTAGGGCATTTAAAACAACATAAAAAAAAACCTATGTACTATAGTGAATTACTTCAATTTGTAATGTATTATATCAACGAGTGATGAAATATGATGATTACATGGTGACCTTATAGTGACGTAATTTTAAATAAGGTGAAATGACTAGGGCAAGGTGATCTTATTTCACTTTGAAATCCAATAGTGATTTAGGATAATAAACTACACCCCACTTTTTAATTAATGTTCACATCATTCAATCATCATTTTTTCCAATAAAAATGGTCATGATTTTGATGTAATTGTCACAAATTAAAACACTTGCATAATAGGCCATATAATAAACAAAATGACAATTCTTTTCAAAGTAGATGAAAATGTTGAATAACAATGAAAATGTTTTTGTAACATGGCTCAAATTATCAAAATGGCAAAAATGTGATTACCTTGTGCCTTCTTGCTAATGTGAATAGTTGAAAAATGAAACAAATTCATTTCAATTTTTTTTAACAATGTAAAAGTTTTCTTTCTATACATGATGATAGATGTAGTAGTTTATTGGAAGTTTTTAATGTAATTATTTGGCATATGGGGTGTAATCAAGATAAAGTAAACAATCAAATTACCTTTGTAGCCGACATTCTTTCAATAGATTTTCAATTGGTTTTCTAAATGCAAGTAGTTATAAAATCTAATTTTTGTAGTGTGAACTTTTGTTTCAAGAATGTGTTAAACATGTTTTAACAAAAACAAAATATAATATTTATTTGATGACATTGTTAAGTATACAATGATTTTTATATTTTAAATTAATACAACATTTATTTATTTCATTAAAAATTTAAAAACAATAGTAGGTTTGAAGTTTGAACACTTTAAATGAACTTATCAATTAAAAAAATACTTGTTATTTACTTTTATTATATGAAAGTTTTTCAAATTTTGTATTCAACTTACTGTAAATTCAATGTAAGCAAAATGGTTTCATAATGAAACTTATGCAAATTTAATATCTTGTGCTTAAGTCAAAATTTGTATCATTTTTAGATTGGATTTTGATATGCCACTTTTTTCTGATCTACTTTATCAAGTTTTCGTCTTGTGACATTTATGAACCTTTCTAAGTATGTTTTCATCATGTGAATGTCTTTTATTATATGTCTAAAATTTCACTTGTTTTCACTTATTAAATTTTCATTTGATCTTTATTTGTTGCATCTCGGGTTATATTTTTGATCTTACATTATCAAGGTGTGATTAATAAAATTAAATCAAGTTCATTGCTCTTTGCACCAATGATGTTGGAGATTTGAACTTTTCTTCATAATTGTATACTTTTGTTGTTTTACATAGACTTTATATAATTTTATTGTATAATTAAAAACTACATTATTGATAAAAGATGAAATTGATCTAATTAAGATTTGGGCATTATAATAGTTAGTTGGATAGAAATCGGACTTACAATCACTTGCCATTGATGGTTGAGTGCCTATAAATAATAGGCCCTTGTTAAATAGATAAATTGTATTTCCCGAAGGTGAATATATTTTAAAAAGGTATTTATACACTTGTCCATGTTAGGTACATATTAAAATAACTTAATAACCTACCTTTTTGAAGCCTATAATGATGAATATAGGTCTACGTAAAAAGCCACCATTTTGAGAAACAAAGATAATAGGGCAAAGAGGAGAGGTGGGGGGGAAGGGGGATTTTGGCTAAATTTGGAACCTTGCCAAGGGTGTTACACTTGTTAATTATGAAAATAATTGAACCTATATTTACTCTTTTGCGGCTTCTTTGATTCTTGAAAACCAACAATGGGAAAAGTTTATGGATATTATGATGAGTGAATAGTGACAATAGATGTATTGCAAGGTTTAACAATGGAGAAAATGAAAAACACACACACGTGCATGCATGTGCACATACATGTGCACAATAATTGATTGTATGTTATATACAAATTTCCAATTCATTGTGCATTGAATTGTGTTAGCTCCCGAATGGATAAGCAAGGGACACGAAATATTAATTTATACAAAAAATGATGGTGTTTCCAAATACTCAAGACAATTTTTTTCCCCAATTTACATGATTAGGCGAATAGTTGAAAAAACAGCTTGCTTGTTGTAGGAATATGGAAGGAATAAATTGTTTGCAGACCTGGTGGCCTTCTTCTTTTGAAGCTCAGAGTTCATGTTTGGTGGAGTTCATAATAGTTCAGAACCTCCAAATTTATGAATATTTGCAATCAAAAGTTCTATGTGAATGCCATTATGATGGTGTCTGTATGTGAAAGAAATTTGGAGCATGTTTGGGAGTTCATCCATAGTAAAACACAAAAAATGTGTTGACTTCTGAAAGAGTAGCAGACATAGTATTTGTCTTTAGAAGCTTGCAATCAAAAGAAAGAATTTTCTGATTCTTTAGTATAAAGAAGAATATATAAGCCATGATGATGATGAGCAGACATTAATTGATATTAGCTGATTGTATAGAGCCTAAATTTAGGGATTGTGTACCTAAAAACAAAATTTTAAATTAATTTTTAACAAGTGAAATTGTGCTAAGATAGCTAACAGAGAAGATTAAGAAAAGGGAGTTGACAACATAAGGATTGAGTCCAGATACATAAGAAGATAATGAAAAAATTAGCACCCAAGAATGGGAAACTTGAGTATACCATCTTTTCTCAGGTAGGTCTGAGTTTGATTGTCTTTCCTGCATTGACAAAGAGATTTGATCAATTTAATGCAGATTCAAGAGAGGTAGCTGCAGGTAGATTAAGTTTTTTGCTGCAGAGATGTGTCATTGCCCAAACCCAGACTTCCAGCTAGCACCGCTTCGCTTGCTCAAGTATTCATCGGTTTGCATTCTCAAACAGTTGCATCTGAACCTCAACATGTGCAAGGAATTTACAGTAGGTTGTTACACTGAAACCCAATAGACTGATGGAAGTCTTCCTCACAAGCCTGAGAAAAATTCCAAAATCTATGCAGATTAAGTTCAATGCCCAAAAAAAACTGAAATTTTATGATGACAAAACAAAACAAACTTCAGAATTCAACACATGTGAAGAGAGCAATTACTGGTAGGCTTGAACTTGAGAACAAAATTTCCCCAGACTAGGTTTATCAAAGAATTCAAAGCTTAATTTAGTATTTCCGCACTAACTTAGACCATCTTGTCACAGAAGGACAAGGAAATCAGCAAAGGCACACAATGTACTTGCTACTGTAAAAGCCACCAAACAGAAACATACTCTGGGGTACCACTCTTTGTGAACAGTGATACACAGAAAACAGGGGTGTTGACACAGCTGAGGATTTCACCACATTGCAGAGCATTGCAAGTCCTGATTATTGGATTACAAACTAAAATGTCTACTCTTGTGGAACTGGAAATTATTGACTCAATCCATGTTCCCCAAAGGATCTATACCTCCTTGAAGTGTATATAACACCCAGTGCAAAAGAAAGAAAAAACCAGGCTGCAACCCAATTGCTGTTCAATGCAAGCTATTGCATTAGTAAAACAGAAACTCCTCCATTGCTGAAAAATGGACTAATGAATGCATCCACACAGTTTGTCCAAAGCAGCTCCTGAATCCTTCTTCAAAGTTCTACTCTCTTTACAACATTTAGGAGAGCAGAGTGACTCTCCGGACAGAAAATAGTTGAACTGAAGCAAGCAGTTTCCTGACATGTACAAGTATTTGAACATCTACAAATGTACTGGTCAGGTCTCAACAGGAAGAAATCTAGAAAACCAAAAGTGTGCTGTTGAAGCTCTCACTGATCTCAAGCCTTATGAAGTGTGCTCGTGATCTCTCTCACTGAAGCACCTCAAGCATTTCTAGATTTCCTCATGTTTTGTAAATCATATACACCTGTGAGTCTCTACTAGTGACCTAAATCCTGAGCCTAGCTTGCTCGTAAAACTCTCTATCTAAATCTTGTTCTGGGTTTTTTCACCTATTTGGTATCTAGGAAAGGTGCAGACTTGCACACACTTGCAAGCACTGTTTATTCATGAAACGTGTTTGACATGGGAAAAATCCAAGACCTCCTCTTCTCTGAAGCTTGCACAAAACACCCATAGGCTGCAGTATGGGTCAAGCTTCAAGGGTTGTGGTCTCAATGCCACAGACATAGTCTAGTCTAGAGAGGAGCATCACCAGACATTCATTGTTTGAATTGAATAAGCTGAGCTGCTTCCCTTTCACTCAGATTTGTATTGCTGCTTCCAAATTTCAAACCTCAGGGCCATGAAACAAAGCTTCAATTGATTCTATTGCTGCTGCTGTCAGCCATGATCAAGGTTCATCAGTCATCAACAAGCTTTCATCAATTTGTTGCCATTCCCTGAAAAAATGTTCCAGCAAATTTAGGTTGAATAGGGAGGTGGGAAAGATGTAGTACTTGCAACTGTTAAGACTTTCTGTGACACAAACACATGAGCAAAAACCCAGCTAAGAATCATCTGCAGGCATCAGAGCTTCACCTTCATGACACCTCCATGGTCAGTGCCACCATTGCTTCCATTCTCCGTGTTGGAGAAGAAATGGATAGCTGTAGTGCCATTACTAGTGGAACCAGGGGGTCCTCCAGCTATGGCCGCACCATCTCCAGCAGCTGGAAGCTGCTGCTGCTGCTGCATCCCAACAATGATTCCAGCCTCCCTGTGTACAACAAGGCCACCAGTGGGATCATCTTCGTCATCATCATCATCATCATCATCATCTTTCCTGCAGTTGTCTCCACCACCATGTTGCTGATGATGATGATCAGGCAGCTGCTGCAGCAGATGGTGATCTCCCTGAGACTGCTGCTGCTCATCATCAACCTGCTTGCTTCCAGGTTGCTGCTTGCTCATGCTGGGTGAGGAGGTTCCAAGAGTACCATTGTGGTAAAGAGTGTCAAGTTGGTGGAAGTAGGGACATGTTTTGGAATTCTCAGGTCGTTTCTTGCTACTCTCTTTGATCTTCCTGAAGTACTTGTTCACATTCTCCCACTTCTCCTTACACCTTTTGGCATTGCGGACGTATCCCAGACATGACATCCCTGTGCTGATCTCTTCCCACAAGGGCCCCTTGGGCCCTGTTTCTTGAAACCTTGGCTCCATGCTACTCCGCAAACGGATCAGAGCATGCACTTCAGGTGTAGGCCACCTTTTGCTGCTGTGCAGATCAAAAGAGGACCCATGATGATCTAAATTCTCAGGTTCATCCTCTTGGTGGAGCTGCTGTTGTTGCTGTTTCTGATGTTGGGTGTGATGAGCCCGACTTGGTTGGGACACATGGGTGTTGGGTATAGCTTGGAATGGAGAAGGAGGAAGAGGAGGAGGAGGAGCAAGAGGAGAAAGAGGAAGAGCAGGAGGAGGAGGTGGAGGGGGAGGCAACTGTGGAAGCTGCAAAGTGTGTCCTGTCACCTTCTGCAGAGCTGCAACAAGTGCAGCATCTCGACTGACTGCAAGATTGTGTTGCTGGATGCGAAGTTCATGATCCCGGGCCAAATGTGCCATCTCTTGTCTCTTCCACGCTTCTTCTCGCACCAACCTTTCCTGCTCTCGGCGTTCTATGGATTCCAGAAACTTGCGTTGCATTGCATCTTGCTTATCCATCAGCTTCTTCATCAATGACTCAAAGAACAAAACCTTTCTAGAGGTGCTGTTGTTGCTGCGGTGGGGTCGTCCCACGCCTCCTGCACTCTGCTGCTGCTGCTGGCGCATCATGAGCTTCCTTTTCTTGCTCCTCTCAGCATCACCACCACCACCACCATCATCATCATCATCATCATCAAGAAGGTCAGATTCTCTTCCCAGCTGAGGTCCATGATCATAATTATCTTCGGAAGAATCCGAATCAGCTGCAGCAGCAGCAGTCGAGGTTGCATGATTCTCTACTGCAGCTCTGAACAGACCCACTGCATGATCAGCTATCCCCGCGGCCTGGTGCAGGCCTGATCCTCCTCCTGCTGATTGCGTAGACTGAAGAATTGCTGCAGCAGCTCCTGCATCATGATGATGATGATGATCAACTGCTTTGTTGCGATGCTGATGATGATCACCACCGTAAAGAGCATCCAACTCGCTGAAGAAGCGATAGTTCTTCCCATCTTGTCGTCTCCCTGCCTGACCACTCTTGGTTTTCTTGTAGTACTTGTGAATGTTCTCGAACTTCTCCTTGCATTTCTTTGCACTCCGATTGTACCCAAACTCTGCAAGCCTCCTGCAACAAAAAACGCAGATATGTCCCACAACAACAAAAACTGTGGTCAGTTGGTTATGATCTGAAGAACCGATTAGACTCGTGAACTTCCGGAGAGCTCAGACAGGACGAAGAAGAAGAAGAAGAAGAAGAACCTCCTCGGGCTCATCTGCAACACTGCCCATAATGCAGCTTTTTTTTTCTTTTCGCAAGAGCTGCAGGAAGAAGAAGAGGTTCTTTACCGAGCCACTTCTTCCCAGAGAGGACCTTTGAGTCCAGAATCTCGAAAGCTGGCGTCCATTTTGGATCTGATCTTGATGAGGACAAGAGTCTCTTGTCGAGGCCACCGGTTCCCTGCTGCAGCTGATGATCCGTCTCCAAGCGGCGGCGTGCTCCTTCCTCCGCCGTCGTCTCCTCCTCCTGCTGCTGCAACAAGTTCAGTGCCTAGTAGTGCTGGATCATTATCGTCGTCGTCGTCAACGACGTCAGTTGCTGTTGTTGTTATATGCAGCAGCGGCGCAGGTTCATGGCCTAGCACCAAGTCTCTCGCTGACACTGCTCCTGCTGCTGCACGAGTCAGTTGTTTGCTGAAACTAGCTGCTAGAGGTCTCGTTGCCATGGGACCAGGCGACGGAGCTCCTGTTGTTGCTGCTTCCGGGGAGTCTGGCACTGGTCCTCCTCCTCCTCCTCCTCCTCCCAAACCTAGCTGCTGAACCATTTGCTGCTGCTGCTGCAGTTGTTGTTGATGTTGTTGGTGCTGCGCATGTTGGTGTTGTTGCTGATGCGGGGAATGCGAAGCGTGAAGCTGGTGCTGGTGCTGGTGCTGTTGTTGTTGTTCTTTTTGTTGTTGCAGTTGCAGTTGTTGATGATGATGATAGTAAATGTGTTGCTGCTGGTGACTGGGGTGGCTGTGAGCCGATGAAGGCGAGAGAGAAGAGTCATGAGAGAGCGAGAAAAGCTGATGAGGTCCAGGAGGATGCTGCCTCATGCCCAACAGAAACTGTGGGACCTCATTCACTCCATACTGCCCCGGAGATTGCATCTTCAATCTCTCTCTCTCTCTCTCTCTCTCTCTCTCTTCGTCGCCCTTCTCCTCCTCTTCTTCAAGATTCTTCACACGATTACCATGTGCTGCAGCTTCAAATTGCGATATACATGTACTTACTTCACGCTCTCATTGTCTATGCACCAAATTAGCAAACAAAGTTATTCAGCCATTATAGCAGCATCCATAGCAGCAGCAGCTCCACCACCACCACCACCACCATTACCAACTCCTCCTCCTCCTTTTACTCCTTCTCATTTTCTTCCTTTCTTCATCACCATCATCAGTCAGTCAGATGCAGCTACTACTCCTTCTCATCTTCTTAGACTTCCTTTATTCTCCATCATCAGCATCATCAGTCAGTCAGATGCAGCTACTCCTCCTTCTCATCATCATCATCTTCTTCTTCCTCTATTCTCCTTAATCATGATCATGATCATTAAGAGCATCACCAGTACCCAGAGATGGAGCTAGTCCTTCTTTTCATCTTCTTTCTCTCTTCTTCTTCTTCTTCATCAACATCATCATCAGTAGTAGTCAGATGTGCAAGAAAGAAACTGATCTGAAAGCAGAGACTAAAGCAAAGTTACCAGCACCCACATCAGAATGTTTGCAACTAAAAAACCAAACAAACAAACAAACAAGGAGCACAGCACCAGGAGCAGCACCAGGAGGAGGAGGAGGAGGAGGAGAAGCTGCAGCAACAGAGAAGAGAGAGGGAGTTGGTGCTTGTTTGCTTGCTTGCACTAGTCTAGTAGCAAAAAACCAAAACAAAAGAATTTGGGGCTTTTTTTTGGGGCACTTGTTTGGGCTTCTTCTCCCACTGACTTAAATTGGAATCCAGAACTCTCATCTTTAACTAGGTACTGGTTTTGTTACCTCCTCCTTTTCTTTAAGTACTTAATTTTCTTCCTTCTCTTTTTTCCTTCTGTTGTTGCAAAATTAATATCAAATTTTACCCAAACTAGTAGTGCTCTGCATTGCAATTGACTATTTATTTACTCACAATTTCATTGAAGTTTTTAATACTTTTTTTTCACAGAGTTTTGCAACATATATATATATATAGAGGGCTCCACATTGCTTTGCAGAGCCACCACTTTATCCATATTTAATTGAAGTTTGTATAAATATATTAAAAAAAAGTTTAGAATAGTAATTACATGACTTTCAAATGTGAAATTTTAATTCCAAATATGTAATCCATCGTGCTTTTAATGTGAGTTTTTATCTTAATACAAATGGATTTTATTTTGTTTTATTTTATTTTTGCTATATATACAATCCTTGTTCAATTCTCATAGTAATTCCCTTTTTTCCTTTTGGTTGCAAAATAACCAAATAAAATATGTTGCCCAACTTTTTATTTCAATAAAAAAAACTCTTACAACACAAAAGAAGAGGAACCCACAAGGAATGTGAAAAGGACATAATCTTTTTTTCAACCAAAAATTCTGCCCAGTTATTAGATGCCATTAAAACCCCAGGTCAGATCCTAGTTCAGATAATAAACATTAAAAAAATAGGTGTAACTGCAAACTTACAAAATTGCTGTGTATATTTTGGCTTTTGACTTAAATTGAATTGCAAATGTTTTGGGATACTAGAGATTGGTATAACCTACCTGCATTATTAATTAATAATAAGCATCTGAATTAAAAGCTCTTTATTTTGCCATGTATAAAAAAAACATTAATAAATTACTTGAGTGTAATTAAATATTATTAGGTGAGGTTTTTTAAAAAATTTAATGTTGTTATACAGAAATTATTGTGGTATTATCCTTTTTTGACCTTCCCCACTTTTCCCTTTATGTATTTCATTCCTTCTCCCAGAGACAGCAGATGCAGTAGTAATTAGATACCTACTAGAGAATAAAAATGTTTTGGTGCAATAACAAAAGAATCTTCCTTTGTTTTTTTTCCCCTTCTTTCATCTCTCTTAGCTCAAAGTTGACAAAGTCAGTGAGGTCAAATTTGATCTTGCACCATTGCTGGGTGGTTCTTTAAGTTTTTTGGTTACAACTTCTGGTTTCAAAGGCTTTTGAAAAAAAATCATAACACTATTACAAAATGTGGGTACAGTTCACTAGTCCTTTGGTCATTGTACCACCAGTGAATTCATTGCATCTCCCTATGTCCTATTCATTACAATCAATGAATTCACTCAAATTTTTTTAGTGAAATCTCTTTTGTCATAGAAACACATTTTGTTATAGTTCAATCGAATAACTCTTGGGTTTGGATTTTCAAACATTTTCAAAGAACTAATACAAGGTTTCTTCAAATTTTTTTGACATGGAACTCAAAACTCAGGGTTCTTTCTTTGATCCATTCTTTGATTTTTGCTAAACCCCTCCCCCCCCACCCATCAAGGATCCATATATGTGTCGGCTCTTTCTTTGGAAAAAGATGGGTTTTTAAAAACTTTTAACTTCCCTAATGGGTTTTGATCTCCAGACCAAACCCATCACCCAGTAGCCTAGCAGCCGATAAGAAAGAGAGAAGCATGATACTTCTTGGCATGATGGCTGGTGTAAGGCCATGATC
>Ga0209208_10005915_pt1 | contig 16952 bp, 12 predicted proteins | sample S1TSphfallax_3_FD_187694 | JGI IMG/M metagenome (GOLD analysis project Ga0209208, IMG submission 187694) | Host-associated microbial communities from peat moss isolated from Minnesota, USA - S1T2_Fd - Sphagnum fallax MG (SPAdes) (version 2) | ecosystem: Host-associated > Plants > Peat moss >...
AAACATTCCAAGTCATGTTTGCCCCCTCTACCCTTTTATGTGTTGATTCAAGGGAACTAGTAAGGAATCATTGTCCATTGGACTCCTTTGAATAGTGTAAGTACACATGTATCGATGGCTTTTTGCTTGGTTCAAGAAATTTTTCTTTCCCCTTGTTTTACACAAGAGTCACAAAAGGTTTCTTTACCGATGAGTTCATGTTCACCTTAGTTCCTCCTTTATTTTGGGTAATGGGGGAAGGAGTCTTTTCTTGGACCAAAACTTTGTTTTGCCCAATCGCATCCTTCCCCTTTTTCTTCTCAATGTTATAAGGAATAACCATTTCTTGCTTCCTTTTCCACCAAGTCCTTTAGATTTTGGACCTCATCCACAAGCAACTCATCCTCCACCAAGCTTTTACCTAAGGTGACAAATTCCTCAAAGGTTATGTCCTTCTCCTTTTCCTTTTTAGTCTTGTACTTCCTTTTTGTTTTGAAATCCACCATTGCCATTGTGCTTGGTACTAGTTATTTCAAAGCCATTTGCCTTGAGAATTGCCTTACAATGTTTTAAAGGTTTTTTTAATGACACAAGGAACTTGCTTTGATACCAATTGTCGTATGCGGATTCACCTCGGCATTCCCATGCCCACACCTCCATTCATGCACCTCACTAAACATTTAAATTACCTGCAAATGGCAAACCACGCATTGGCGAAATTCAACATTCAATTTTTTCTCATAACCTATGGTTTGCCTTGACCTTTAAATGGGTGGGATTCAACCCATTGTGGATTTCCCAAGTGGAGGATGTTGTAATGAACAAACAAGCAATACAAAAACAATATGAAAACCATGAAAGCTTGCAAATAGAAATCAACATTAATCTAAAAATGCAAGAAATAAAAATGAAAAAAAATGAAAAAGTTTAATATATGAATGCATTATGTTGGTCATTTTATTGTGTTGATGATTACAAGGAAATTGACGTGAAATGTCTTCCAACCATGAAATGCATCCTTTATTACATGAATATAACCAAAAAAAGGTTAATTTTATGGAATATAACAAATGGAATAATTGCATTGAAAAAACGTGTGTTTACAAACCATTTTATCATTGCAAAAATGTTTGAGGAGGAAATGAACATTCCTTTGAAAGGAGAAACAAATGGAGAGCCTACTAAAAAAATATTTAATTTATTTAATAGTTCAAATTTCAAGTTATTGTTGCAAAATAACCTCTCAAGAAAAATGAAGTCTAGCAAAAATAATTTATGGAAGATTTGGACCTTTTAATTATCAAAAATCATTTATCCATGCAATTTGTGAAAAGTCTATGGTTGAAGTGTCTTAGTATGCATTTATGTCCAAGAGTTGTTTTTCCTTCTAAAAATTGGGTTTCACAAGAAAATTTTACTTGAATTGGTGAAAGAAACTAATCAATTTTATGTTTCACCATCTTTGGCAAAATGTCATTCTAATGATAGATGGACATACAAAATTACCCATGATACTTTTTCACTTGTGATTTTTGAGGGTTAATTAGCAACCAAAGCACATTACAATTAGATTTTTTGAAGCCATGAGTACTATTGCACAATATTTGACCAAAACTCAAATTGAATTGTTGGAAAAGTATGATTTAAAGGAGAAAATCATTACTTATGTGAAGGATGAAGGGTTGAATTTAAATATTATGATTTTGCACTTTAAAGTCAATTATAAATTGCAACCTTTTGGGTTTGGAAGAAAATTTATAGGGCACTTATTTTGGTTGTGCATTTTTAAAAACTTGCTAATATGTTACAACTTATGAAAAAAAAAATGAAAACTTGACATATGTATTTATAAAACTACATAAAGGGGATTCATAAAAAATTATAACTTGGCCCAAAAAATCAAGGAAAAGCAAACAAGAGTGGATTAAAGCTTGTGTTGATTTCAACCTTCCCAAAAAAAAATCAAATATTCCAATGAAATCAAGGTAGATTTTTCAATTTGAATTTTTTTTTTATAAATTCAATTTTTTTAAAAATTCTTGGAAAAAATAATATTTAACATATTTCTTTGTAGATATGCTAGCAAAATCATCATATTTTAGAACTTTCTACAATTTGCAAGGATGATGTTATATTCCATTACAACAAACAAAGTGTTATTAAGATGATTGCTCAAGTTCCACCTACTTTAGCATGGCACATTTACCAAATTATTGTTAACTACCTTTCGCTTGTTGTATTTGTTTGTGTTCTAAACCAATTCAAGTATCATCATTCAAAATCCGATGCATTACATTTTATCATATTTGTGAGTTTGAAATTGAAAAGAAAAATGGATATTCCACTTTTAGAAACTTATTGGAAAAGGATTCAAGTGTTATTCTTGAATTGATTTGTTTAACTTCCAACATTAGAAAAAGTCTTGTGGCATTTTTTATTCTTTTATTTTCATTTTGAAAAATACAAAGAAAAAAAATCCATATATGATGTCCTTGATGTTGGATTGTAAGTTGAAGATTTTTTTTGTAATGTCCTCCTTTATTGATTGTGAGTAGGGTGTGGCCCTTATTGAAGAAAATGATAGGTCTTTACATTCTATTTTCTTGAAATGTCATCATCCATTGGTTAAATTCAAAAGTGACATTGTTGATCAAAGAATGGACGAAGATTGCAACTTGGATATCTTTGAAATGATGATAAGGATAAATGAATTAACAAAAAAACTTGTCAAAAAAAAACTCTTGATTTTTAAACAACATAAAAAAGATGTCAAAGATGTCAAATGCCCTTTTCATTGGTGGGAGAAGCATGAAATTATGTTTCCTACCATTGGATTTTTTAAAATGTAATCCTAAGGATTGTTGGTTCACAAATTGGAAATGAAAAAATGTTTTTTCGAGTTGTAAAACTTACTCGTTTAAAAAGATGTCATTTGCAATTAAACAACTTAAACAAGTTGATTTTTGTGAACAATAATTGGCCCATGCCCCAAGGGTCGGTTGTAAATCCTTTTTTCGATCAATAAAACTTGTAACTTGATGTAATTAGACTATTACTTATGTAATTACCTAAGGGTTGAGTTTGGTAATTTACTTAATAGTTGGATTTCATAATCTAATTATGGTTTGGTAGTTTCAATTAATGTGTTTAACTTTCACATGATAATTCATGTGAAATTTTTTTGCCACATTAATGTGCATGTTGAATCACATGGGGAGTTATGTGATATGTACATTTTAAAAAATTTCTTGTTTAGTTTCTTTTTGGTTAGTATATAAGGGAGTGTTTGTGACTTTTGGAAAAATACTTTCACTTTAAAAAAATAGGTTGTTATACGAATGCAAAGCTTCATGGAATACAATTATGAAAGGAATTAAAATTTTAATCTTCAAAAGTTTTGGTGTAATTTAGAATTGTGTGAAATCCATAGTAAGAAAATGGTTAAACATAGAAAATAGAAAGGTGAAAAAATATTTGTGTAAATAAAAACATATATCTCCATAGCTATGTAATAAACATACATAGTTTCGATCCTATATTCACTTGTTGATTTATAAACTCATAGTGGTAAATGCAAAGTTAGAAGATTCTAAAAAAGCTTTTGAAAAGAATGAAGTTGTGGCTTGATGTAAAGTTGTAAATAGAAGAAAAAAAAAAGTTGCAAAAGTTTTCATCACTTTTTAATTTACTTCTATTTCTCAAAACTTTCCTAATTTAAGTGTAAATGTTAACTTTTTAATTACTGAAATTTGACATTTGGCTTGTGAAAATTGGACAAGAAAATCAATTGGTATTATATTTGTGAAACTGGTTTATTATGAAAAAAAAAAATCCTGATACCTTGGTCAATTCTCACCAACCCTACATTTATATTTAGAAAAACCAGGCCAGTTTTCATACACCACCCTGAAAGAAAGACTGGAACTAATGATTTCTCTTAGAAAAAAGGGAGAACCACCCAACAATGTTAAAACCAACAATAGTTCAAATAGGAAATGTTTGATGAAATTCTCAAAAAATGAACTCACTTCAGAGTAGCCTACAAGGGTTGAAGATTCCTCAAAATGTGTGAGCAAATTGGGTTTGCATTGCTCCATACCATGTCCCCTAGCTCATGCCCCTATCATATTAGTCTAGTTCAAAATGGGTGATGACCACAGTTTGGGAATAAAAAAACTTCTTCAGACATCGAGGAATTGGAGCATGTACTCGGTAGACATAGTTTTTTTCTTTTGTGGAAAGGTGGGTGGTGTTGAACTACTTGAATTTTTGTTGTTCCTTAGTCTCTGGAGTCTGTAAGTGGGTAGGCAGGCTGAGGAGTTTGGCACATAGAAAAATTATGTAAACCCTAATTTGACACATTTAAAACACAATTTCCAGAAATTGTGTTAGAAATGTTTCCCCCCTCTTTGGTGGAGGAAGAGTTTGCTTTTCTTGCCCTTGAGGAGAGAGATATGATGATGTTTGATTTACTCTCCTAACTCAAGAGACTTGGTGGGCATTAACATTTCATATCTATAGCTGGCAACTAAAGAGAAAACACCCAAAAACATGCATGGTGTATGGAAAGAAAGGTGCACCATAAAGATTGTGGGGTCCTAGAGTTGAAGGTGATACAAGTCTCATCCTCTCAACATGAAAATTTTGAAGATTTGCTGCTATTGGTGATGGGGCAATCAAATAGGGTTTAGGGTCATCCTTTCATCTCTGTAGGTGGGCCAAAGGGGAGAGGAACTGTATACTTCAAAAGAAAACCTTCTATTTTGGGGGGAGCCTGCATAGCTCAAATTTTCTTGAGTGATAGGCCAATCAAATTGGATGATTTGCAAAAAAAAATTAAAAAATTAAAAATGAACTTAGGATGCTTGAAGGCCCATATGGATGATGAAATATGTACACCTTGGTTGGAACTCATCATGCCATGTTTCATCATTTTCCATATGCCTCCAATTTCCTTCCTAGCTTTTTATCATCAGTTCAGATCAAGGAGAGTACTTCTAATTAATTACCCAGGGTGCATAGCTCAGCAATTTTTTTTCTTCCACAAATTTTTTTAATTGGGTGGAGGAAATTTTTGTGTTTTCTAGTGGAAATTCAACTAATTTGGGAAAAAAAAAATCCCCAAATTTTTGATATCACACAATTGGTGGTAAAAAAACCCTGCCCAGCCCATCCCAGCCCAGCAGCATGCACCTCTCTATAAGTAGTACTCCCTGGTTTTCATGCTGCACAAGACTCCAATGCCCCCTTCCTTACCTTGAAATTTTTTTCCAAAAAAGATTCAAGAAAAGAAACTAGAGAAGGAGAGTAGAGAATCTTTTTAGAATATTCCCTAATATATGAATTTTCCACATGAAATCTTCAAAACAAAGTACGATCATTTGACACTGAAATGTTTGAACTTGCCAAAATACTTTACATACTCCAAACTTCAAACACATGCTCTAAACACACACACACACACAGAGAATACCTTTACCATTTCGGCAACAAGCTGCTGAATAATTATTTAAATTTGAAATCTTAATTTCGACACCCAATAATTTCAGCACTTGGTAAATTTCAGCATGTAATGATCATACAAAATAATTAAAAAAGAAATTAATAGTGTTATAGAGCAGTCTAATGTGTCTAGACTATATATATATTATTTTATTTTAAATTATTTATAAAAAAAAATCTCTTCAACTAGATTCATTCTTGTTAGTTTGCACAACTTGAACACAAAGCAACACTAACATTGCCAAACTACAATTTACAAAACCCTAATATTTACCCTATATTCCCCCATTATAGTCACATTTACAAAGAAAGTTTTACAAATATTTTGTGCTACTAACAAGTGTGATAATGATTTTAAAGAATGATGCTTCTTACTAAAATGGATGTTTGCCAAAAATTGTGTGACACAAACAAGAATATGACTAAAATGGGGGTGATTATAAAGAGGTTTATTGTATCATGTTGTCTTATGGCCATCAAGATTAGGATGTCTAAACATAGATTTCATTACGCTCTAATTGTGGTTTCCCATAGGTGATTAGCATCAACCCAAGTGTAGGAGATCATTGTCTTGCAAAAAAAGCCAAGTAGGTACTAGGTATGTCCTAATATAGGTGCTTTTATTAGGGTAATGTGTTCCCTAATATAGTTCTCCCTTGAAGACAAGTTTGAGATCCAAGATGTGAAGTGCCCTATGCATGTGATATGTATGATAATAGGGCATATTCCATTGTTGAAAGATATGAGAAAGAAAAGGTCACATAGTACTTCCCCAGTAAGAATATGTAAGCCAACTATCAATTTATGGATCCAATATAGACTTTATATACCTTCTTAACACACTAAAAAGGATGCATCATTTTATCTTTACACAGATTGGATAAACAAAAGCAGCAATAGAACATAAAATAAAAAATTAACAAGGAAAACCAATATCTTAGATTATCTCAGCTATTTGTACCAGGAGACTTTTTAGTATTTTATTTATATATATATATATTAAAAATTGTTGGAACAGATTGACATATGTTTCTTTTTTGGACAAACTAAGCTTATGGTGGGAAAATATGTGTTTAAAACTCACACCATTGGATTAACCATAAACTTATATTAACATTTCAATGTGGTGGCCAATTTTACAAGGCCATTTGTCTTCAACATCATTTCTCCAACATAACCACCGAATTTGCAATTGGACCATCATATTGCATTTAGTCTAAAATTATAAATGGAATTCATAGGGCTTTTAATGTACATCTTTAGAGAAGTTACTTGAAATGTAAGGATTTAAAAGCATGATATTTAACATGGTCATGGTGGGTGATTCCCATAGGCGTGTGGTTGAATATACCCAAAAGGTCCAAATCCATTTGCCAAATCTTGATAACATCGATTTTTGTTTTTATCAAGCTTTAAGGATTGATGTGCATACCTCAACATTAATACAAATATAAATTTCATATTTGTAGAACTAAAATTGGATACATAATAAGGATACCTCAAGGTAATGATTCAGTGGTATGGCCTTTGTTTGGTGCCACAAACGTCTCGAGTTCAAACTTGTTGGTGAGGTTTAGGGTTTAGTGAAAGTCATGTTATGTCATTAGTTATTACATTTGACATTTGACTTTAGGTATTGTCAACATTTTGTTAATCAAGTCTAGTGTTGTCTTTGAAAAGTAAAAGAAATATGAATGTAATGATCAGCACATGCAAAATGTTCTTAAACCCCCAAGATGACAAACAATGATATGTTGTTTCTTTTTCCATTTTAATTACCCTTGGTTTAACTATTCACAATACAATCCTAGGCATTATATGTTTAAATTCATACTTAATGTAACACGTGAGTAGTGCAATGAGAATTCCTTTTAATTCTTGGAAATGTTGAAATCAATCTTTAAAATTATTTATGTTTAAAGATTTTTTTGTTGTTGATTGAATTGACTAGTGTAAATTGTTAAACATGGGTATATTTATACCTAGGTGTACATAGCACCATGCAAATGCTAGTGTTGCATATATATTTGATTACATATGAATTTTGAATAGAAGAGAAACTTGCCTATACTACAAGTGTAACAAGTTATAATGTGTTTAAATTGTGGGGAGTCTAAACTTTAAAATTGAGACTATGGATAAATAATGCCAACATATGAGTCAACAAATGATGCACACAAATAATTACAAGATAACCAATAGTCGACACATATCAATATAGCGACAAGATAGCCAACCATACTTTGACTACCTGCAAGGTGCTAATAACAAATTGTTTTACACAAACTAAAATGTTGATAAGGTTAAAAAAAACTAAAGGATGATAATTAGCATGGGATAACCCAAGTAGCTTTTTCTAGAAGTTCTTTTTAGAATTTTGAGTGGAACATTTCCACTTTGTCCAACTTTATGTGAAAGTGATTTCTAGAGATGAAAAGGAGGTAACAAAAAGATGATGATGGGAACTTTTGGAGGAAAGGGTAGCCATAGAGGTTGTGAAAGGTTCATGGCATCTAGGGAGAGGAAATGAACTAATCTTAATAAAATCAAAAGTATAAAGAAAGAAGATGAGAAATATGAGCTTAAGAGCTTTGTGATAAGTTTTGTGTGTATTTTTTTGAGGATAGAAAGAACAGGAGAAAAACTTTAAATGTGCAAATGGAGATAGTTTCATTTAGTTTTTTCAATTTAGATTTTTGTGGTTTTGAAAAAAAATGAACAGACAAGAAAATGGGGTTGTGATTATAGGGTTTCCAAAGTTCTTACATGGGTTAAATTTTCTTGTCATTTGAGTTTGTTATTCCACTAGAAAAAGTTACATGGAAAAAACCCTTTGATTTTTATGATCTTGTAAATTTTGAAGTTTGGGTTTAGGGTTGCGGATTTATGAGATGTTAAAAAAAAATGTGCATTTGAAATTTTAGGATGAATTAAAACAAAGGGGAGGACAATTATGTTATGTGGAGTAAGTAGGACTTGTAGATATCATGGTGCTGTTGTTGTTTTGGTGGAATTTGTTGTGGTTGTTTAAAAGATTGAAGTTTTTTTGGCCATGTCGACAATTGGATAATAAACAATGGTCAAAAAGGATCCATGGTGGTAGCCTCTTAGCATTTAATTCAAGAGGGCTCAAAAAGGAGCCCTAAAATTAAACATTGGGTTATATCAATGTTTAACATAAATCAAGTCCATGAAGAAAAGTAGGATTTAAACCTTTATGGGTTTCCTATAAAACATCTTTAGTAAACATTGAATCTTGCAAAAGAGCAATTTCATTTGCTTGTATTTTGGCATTGTGAATATCACTTTTTTTAGGGAAGGTATACCATGTGGTCATATTAAGCATGGGTTTCATTTATGGGTATTTCAACATCAAATAGATGTGATTTAGATTATTGGCATTATATTAAGTTTAAAAATAATTTGCCATTCTTTTTAGTAGAAAGATCATTTTTAGTGTGAGTTGAGATTGTTAATTAACATGTGGCACTATCAAGTAGTGTATGTGTTTATTAGCCAGTGTACATGGCATTATTGACCATTGTATAGTTCATTGTCAAATAATGTGTGTCATTGTTAGGTAATGTATGGACTTATCAACCAATATATGACATTATTGGCCATCGTTGGCATAAGTAATAGGTTGTCGTCGGCTAATGTATAGTTAAATTAACGACCTTGTTTTTGACAAGTAATAGAATAGGGACCTACATGTTGACAATTGTCAAGAACTCTTTTATTGGGGGTGAAATGGAAGTTTCATTGAGAAGCTAAAGTAAATGAAGTAGGGTTGATGGAGTTGCTCCACACTTTAAGGTTTGTGTAAGCTTCACTTGCAAACCATGAGTGGAAGGATTGGAGTTCACTTTCCACTTTTGAAGATTTGGGGTAGCTAGTTATGGATGGCTAAAGTGTTTTTGGGGTGGAGAAAGAGAGCACGAGGGCAACTGGGATAGGCCTCAAACAAGAAGAGACAACATGCATGGTTGTGGGAGCCTTGGAAGGCATTTTGAAATGGTACTTTGTTCATGAACCTCTTTAAAAGGTTTTTTTTTTTGTGTTGAGGAAGCTTGGAACGTGTACATTTAGGAGAATATTTTGAAGATGAATTTTGAAGGGGTGAAAGGTTTGGCACCTCATTTTTGAAACTTTGAAATTGTAAAGTTGAGTGAAAAGTTAGCTTGTAGAAGATTTAAGAACTTTGTTAGGTGTTTTAAAACTTTGAATTGAACACTTGTTGAAGCAATTTTAGTTTAGGGCTATTAGATTTTTTAAAAAGACAACATGTATGGGAGAAAATGTGAAAAATGTCAAGAAAAGTGGAAATAAGCTTTGTATTCCATTTTAAAAATTGAAATAAAATAAAGGGGAAGGTGGTTATGGGTTTGCAATGTAAGTAGGACTTATAGATATCATGGTGGTGTTGTTTTGGTGAAGTTTCCTATGGTTGTTAATTGTTCTTGAAAGTTGAAATTTTCAGCCCTATCCACAATTAGAGACAACATATAATAATTAAAATAAGGATTTATAGTGGCAACTTCTTTGTATCCAATCCAAAATGGTTAGAAAGAAACATCCTTAAAATTAAAGGATTAGATTAAATCTATCCTTAACAAGTCCTTGACATTATTGGTGAATGGTATTGTTGGCAAAGCAAACTTAGAAGAGGTCATGGAAATAAACCACCAAAATATATACAATGCTTTTAGTTGTAGTTGATTTTGTGGATGAATTAGAGAGTATGTGAAAAATCTTCTATGCTCCTTTACATAAAAAGATTTAATTTCTTTCATGCTAGAGAGAGAAGATGATTCCCTTCCTCTAGATGATGGGATTAGGGGTTTTCTTTTCCCAATTTTTGTGATATTAAAAAAAAAATTGTGATTTTTTCCCCAAAAATCTAGTTGAATTTACAATAGAAAGAAGATTTACAAAAAATTCCCAATTTGTGGTTGAAAGAGCAATACAATTTGTTGGAGAAAAACAAACATTAAATGGGATTGTGCAAAATAAGAGCTTCTTAACCTTGTGGGTACTACAAACCCATGTTTTGTGGTATGTTGAATGCAAAACGAAAGGGGGTTGGGGGGTGTCCATGAAAGTCAAGTCAAGTCAAGTATGGTAGTCAAATTCATTGGAGTGAACAAAAACATTATTTAGTGATGTTTTGGAGTCATTCACTTAAATGCAGTGTGAAGGGAATCATTATGGTGACAGAGGAAAAGCCAGCCAGCCATGGCTGGGACTCTGGAGCTCCTCTCTTTCCTCTGTACAACCACAGACAATTTAATCTAAAGATCCCACTCTTCAGAGAGCAATCATGTTGCACTCATTTGCATTTGTCATGTAAACTTACTTACATACTTTACTTACTTAACACACAGAATCTACCAGAAAGCCCAAACAAAATTGTTGCCACTGACAAGCTGAGGTGTGTGCTTTAGATCCCCACAAACCATGAACATAATGTTGTTGTTGTTGGTCTTTAGGCACAGAGGGCTTTTCTGAACAAAAGGTTATGTATAAAAAACTAGGGCCATCACATGAGACAAGTCAGTTTTCTCATCATTTGGCTCCAGACTTGCCCAAAAACCCACACCAAACATCATTAGTGTAACCTTTTTACCATGTGTGTTTCCCAAAAGAATTAGAAAGAGAATCACAACAAACAAACCAACTTGTTGTTCTGACACTCCAAATTGTAGTTTCAATAGACAACACAACCCCAAAGCATTTCCTATTGTATTTGGGGTTTCACCTTATATCCATGAATATGAATATCCCCTACTTAATAGGTGTAAGATCACTCCCTCTCCTAAGGAGTAGGTGTAAAGAACCGTCCACTTCATATGCCTCTCACAATCTAACTAATGTTTGGGTTCATAATCATCTTCACCCATGTGCTTTTACAATGGGTAAAGCCCATTATTGGTGGGGGACATTTGCAAAATTAGGGGCCTTGGATGAGGCGGTGCAATTCATCCTAGGCACCTTCTTTTGGGAATGTCCCCTACCCTAGGGATTTAGGGTTTAGGGTTTAGTCTTTGGATCCATACTGATTTGCATGTGCTTCGAAGTGTCTTATCGCCTAATTGTCTGGACATAGTAGTCCCAAAGTAATAAGGCTTGCTTGGCCAATGACGCTTATGCACAATTGAAAGTGTTCCTTGCGCACAAGTGCGCACACACACACACACATTTAAGGCTGTGTGTGTACCATTATATTATATCCTCTACTTGGTTTCATGCACCCAAGATATCTTGACTCAAGACTTTCAAATTTCCACAAGTGCCATGTGCTTCTCAACTTTCAATCTTTTACCAATTTATGGATGCATTGTTCATGAATTGTAATGGTGAAGCCGCATAGTATATTTTTTGTATGTAGCCATACTCATGGTGGAGACATGAAGTTAAATGATGCCGTAATCTCATGCCCTTGACAAGCTTACATTCATACTAAAACAACATCAGGTTGAGTGGGTTTTAATCAAAATAAGTACATCAAGAGGTGTTTGATACATTTAGAAATTTGAATATTGTTAAATATGTATATATTATTTGTTGGTCCTATTATGTCCTGCTCTTGGGGAGTATATTGTTTGTTTCTATTAATTAGTAAGGGGGTGCACCCAAAAGAAAATTATTTTATTTTTGAAGGAGCCACTTTTAATTAGCAAAAAAAATCTATGCTACTCCCCCTCCTCTCCTCCCCCAGACCCAGAATAAAAATTGTTGGGCCCTCCCATGTACGTGCCAAGCCTTTGCATTGGTTGCATGAATTTTTAATTTCTTAAAACACTTGCTTGATCATCATTTTCAGCCTGGGCTATAAGGTGGGTTACTTATTTAATTTCATTGTTATACAAAGCCTTCTTCAAATGAAAAAAAAGGGGTCAAAGTAAAGAGAGTCTGGCTTTTTGTAGACTTAGGATATTTCACTCCTTTGTTGGATGTGGTAAATGTTCTAATTCTCACATTTGCTGTTTGTGCAATTATTTTACTCGTTGTTAATAATGTTCATAAATATGTTCTAAGATTGATGAAATCATATTACACATTTCAAGCACTTTAAAAACATGTAGTTTTGTAATTTAAATATACTTGATTTATGATTGTTTGACATATGTTAAACACTTCAACACACAATCAAGGAGTGTACGCATGTTGGGTTGTTATATTGACAATTGGCCATAGATTTGTGCCATGATTCAAGATGGAAGAAGACTTTTGAAACCAAAACTTTCAATGTAGTTGAGTAAAGCGCACATCCATGTTAGATACGGAGTGACTAACATAATTGTAAAGAGTGTATGATATATCCATAAATGTTATTTATAAGCCTTCAAATTTTATATGTGAAGATTCTTTTGCTCAGGCCAAGTGTTAGGCCCACTTTACACAAGGAGTCAAGGTCAAGATTCAACTTCAAATCACGCATTCATATTAGTGCAAAAGTTGAAATCAGCCCTAAGGGCTTTACACTATGATTCAACAAGGCTGAAATAGAAAAAAATCTTTTCAATATGTCGCAAGTTACTAATAAATGCTGAACTTTATGGCCTTGTATTAAACCCAAGGCTAAAAAGGATACCAACGAATTTGCGAAGATGAGGACCCTATTGGATATTGTTTTGGTTGTGGGTCCAAGTGGGAGGGGTCTATCCATGAGCTTAAAGCACTTGCTTGAGCACTAGGAGAAGCTTCTTTGTTGGTGGTCTACATATGTTTAGGCTTATCATACGATTTGCATCATGCTTTATAATGGGTAATGCCCTTGGGCAAGGGACATTCCCAAAGTGTGAGGCTAGACTTTTGACTACCACCTCATCTTAGGCCCCTTGTACTCTACCCTTCACAATTGTCCTAGGTCCATGCAAAATATTATGTCATACAATTTTACCCATGTTTTACCCTTATATTCATGTTATGTTTAGCTAGGAACACCCTTGCCAGAAGATTAATATTTCAAATAAAACATATATGTACCAATGTTGGGTGGTTATCACATTTTTGATGTCTAGTGGTTCCATTTTTAGAATAGGTTTTACGAATTGGGTTGGATTTTTTATTGAGTTTTTTTTCCTTAAGATATATGGCAAGAATATCAAATTAAAAAAATTTAATACTAATTTAAAAAAATTTGTAAAATAAAATTTGTCAAATATTCAAGGTGATTATCACATCTTGAATAACAAAATCCATATAAAAGGGGATGAAATTAAATTTCCACAAGTTCACCTTGTTCAAATTCATTTCATATTTTTTAAACTCTTATTTGAAAGAAACACAAGCTTGAATAAGCTTTATCAATGATAAAGGACAAGACAAAAATATAACTTTGATAAAAATATATAGACTTGACAAATAAGGAATTTGTCAATGAACAAGAACTAAGCGTCTTTATGTTTGAACATGATGCAAATTAGGTATGAGATGGATTAAGAATACAAAGGACACAACTTGTATTGATGGGATTGAAGGTTGACGTTTTGTAATTTTTATTTGTATTATCCAATAGAACATTCTAAAGTTCATCAAAAAATTTAGAAAGTTTTGTCCATTAAACCTTTTATAAACTTTCATTGATCACGTTTTTAGGAATTTTCCACTAATTACATTTCTTAAAAACTTCTACGAACCACAAATGCATTAACTAAACTCTTTCCAAAGTTTTATTTATTAATGATCTAGCTACTTTCGTTAACAAAGTCTTGTAAGAAAAAAAAAATGTTCATAAAAAAATTTATGCATATTCCTCAAAGATTGTTTTAGAAAATTTTAAGCATATATATTTTTAATTATTTAAGTTTTTTCCTTTATGCTTAATGGTTGTGACATTACCCCTTTTCTTATTAACACATTTTGCAAGGAATGACGAACATGAATCATAGTTGGAGAAAATTAAAAAATGTGTTGTATAGTTTCTATGACACAAAATAGTTGTTCTTCTTGGGATAAAATATTGAATGTCCTTCACAACCAATGATAATGATCAATGCCTTTTACCAAAAACCAAATGAAGATGGTTGCATCTTTACTCATAAAAAGTTCTTCAAATTTATGATTTTTTGGACAACTTTCATCGGAAGGTTTGACTTGGAAGACAATTACTACACAACATCTATAATCGATCTTTGATGCCTTTGTGGTTCAAATGATTCTTTATTTGAAAATTGTCAGCATGAACTCCCTAAATAAGATAATTGAAATGTTTCATTAAGGAGATCTATAAGCGAAAGTTCTGGTTTTTAGATGATGTGATTTCAATCTCTTAGTTTTCCATGACTTCACATGAATGATTACAAGATGCACAAGAAAGGTATTCCTATCATTTAGGTAGTATCTAAAAGTTTTTTAATTTTTAAAAATAAAAATTCCCCATGTCTACAAGAAAATTGAGTATTTAAAAGTAATTGACATTATTTTGAGATTTTAAAACCTTACAAAATGTGTTGACAAGATTATTTTGGCAACATTTGGATTTGTCATTGACCTAAGTTTGGATGGAAGTTGTTGACAAAATGTTCAAACCATTTGCGTTGCATTATCTAAGTTTTAAAATTGGTCCCCGCATACATTTGCTAGTGTTGTATTCATGCAAATGGACTTAATATTCCAAACACCTACAAGAAATTCATGAATCTTCAATTTTTTTGACCCCAAATTATTTTTCAACATCAATTTCAAGTAATGGAGGTGGTCAAATATGTCTCTTGAAAACAATAGGTTCATGAAAAGGTTCAAAAACTAAAACATAAAATATTGAATGATTTTTTATCAATCTTGAAAGTTGTAATCCAAATGCAATTGTATTTATTCCGCCAATGACAAGAAATGGCCTAAGTTGTTGGTAATCAACAAGACGATGACAAGTGAAGGCAATGCAATTTTTTTTCTTTGACAACCATGTAAACAACACTTGTCATGGTAGATGGAAGGTCATGATGTGTTTGAAGGACATGTATTGTGTTGTCCTTGGTGAAACATAATAAAAATCCTTTTAATAAATTAAGCCTTTAGATTCATTTAAGTCACAAATGTTGTTGTCATTTTTGTTATAAAAGTGTTATTTCAAATCCTTTATAAAAAGAAGTTTCTTGAAAGTTATCCGATATTTGTTCAATTAATTTCATGTCAATAAGGTTTTTGCTTTCAATTGATATAAGGCACAATCATTTTGATTTCAAAAGGATGGACTTTTATTGATCGAAAACAACATTTCCTTGTTTCAAAACAACATATGAATAATATGATAATACATTTGTCTTCCCTCATTTATGGAAGTCATTTCCACTTTATTCCAAACGGTGTGCAAAAAAATGTAAGGCGAAATTTATTAAAATATGTATATATAATTTATTTCAATATAAATAGGGTGTTTATAATTTGTTAAATAATATACATAAAATATTTTAACATATACTTAAAATATGCCAAATTTCATAGCAAATTAAAAATTCCTTTTTATTTTAGGTGTTTCCTAAAATGTACAAAGTGACCTCCTTAAGTTCCCTTGTTTGCTTATTGGATGATAAGCAATTTTGAAGTTAAAGTACTTAAAAAACATGTTCCATTTTGTTTGGCAATAACTGAATACTCAAACATTCACAGAATATTCATGAACATTCATGAAGGTTCTTGTGGTCAATATAAATTGTGAGTATAGGTTGAATTCTTTTAATCAAATGTCACCTTTCCTTAAACACTTCAATGATAGCTTAAAGTTTGTTTGTCATGAATTTCATAATTTATTTCAGTAGTTGAAAAAAATTCTTGAATGGAATCCAATAAAGTTTAATTGTCCATTATTCCCCCATTGATATATTAACATGATAATAATAGAGAAATAATCTAAAGCATTTGCTTAAAGAAAAAATTGATTTTGATGAGTTTGTGTGAATCAAAATGGTAATCAAGATGACCCCCCCTTGAATGGTGTACCACTAAAAACCACCTCATAAAAATCCAAGGACAAGTGAACCTAGTTTAATTTAATTATTTCTAATTGTCATTTTTATTATTGACTTGCATTGCATGGGCTTTGTGTTCCTCACCTATGTGTGCATTATGGGATAATTGTAAACACCTACATATGTTACACAAGTAAAAAATTTGTGTTTCTAAAATGTTTTTGACATGTGTTCCTAAAATGCTTAACCCCTTATCATTAAGTGTCAAATTACATCATTGTAAAACTTTTTTTTTATTTTAATCAATTATAGTCATTAGGATATGGCCCTGATTGTTGAATGAAAAAAAATGGGAATTATTACAAATTTGTAGACATGAATGTAGTCCTCTCAAATTTTTTACTATTGGCCTTTAAAAATTGCTCAAAAAACTTGTGATAACTTTAATCCACTATTAATATCTATTATTTAGTGGATTAAAGAAAGACAAGACAAAGGACTATTTCAAACCCTCCTAAAAACTATAAGCATTACAAAAGGTAAATAAACATGTTCTTT
>Ga0209208_10005917_pt1 | contig 16948 bp, 9 predicted proteins | sample S1TSphfallax_3_FD_187694 | JGI IMG/M metagenome (GOLD analysis project Ga0209208, IMG submission 187694) | Host-associated microbial communities from peat moss isolated from Minnesota, USA - S1T2_Fd - Sphagnum fallax MG (SPAdes) (version 2) | ecosystem: Host-associated > Plants > Peat moss >...
CCCCCCCCTTTGGTTGTTGGAAGCTAGGAGTGGCACTAAGTCCCATTTAGTTTCGCCTTTTGATATAGTTGGACTCTTTCGAGTCTAACCAGAGACTTGGGGGCGTGTCACTATTGGTGGCTATTGGCGGTTATTCTATTGGTGGCTATTGGTGACTATTCTATTAATGATTATTGGTGGCTATTTTATTAATGGTTATTGGTGACTATTCTATTAATGATTATTGGTGGCTATTTTATTAATGGCTATTGATGACTATTCTATTAATGGTTATATTCTACTAATGGTTATTGGTGCCTATTCTAGTAATGTTTATTGGTGGCTATTCTACTAATGGCTATTGGTGGCTATTTTACTAATGATGGTTATTCTATGAATGGCTATTGATGGATATTCTATTGGTGGAAAATTAGTGTTTATTATTGATTATTATATTAATGGTTATTGGTGCCTATTCTATTGGTGGATATTGGTGCTTATTAATGGTTATTATATTAATGGTTATTGGTGACTATTCTATCGGTGGATATTGGTGCTTATTAATGGTTATTAGTGACTATTATATTGGTGGATATTGGTGCTTATTAATGGTTATTAATGGCTATTCAATTGGTGGATATTGGTGGTTATCAATTGGTATTATATTAGTGGCTATTGGTGGTTATTATATTAATGGTTATTAGTGACTATTGATGCCTATTTTATTAATGGCTATTCGTGGTTATTCTATTGTAAGCCATTGGTGGTTATTGATGGTTATTTTTATTAATGGTTATTAATGGATATTGTATTATAAGTTATTGTTGGTTAATATATGTTACATTACAACTATTGGTGATTATTGTATTATAAATTATTGTTTGATATTTTATGTTATAATATCATAGGATATTCATAATTATTATATTATAGGGTATTTAAAACTATTTTTCATAGGTTATTATTTTCTATTTTAAATTCTGAATAAATTCCCATGACCTGGGACCCACAATGTCCTTACATATTGGTATAATTCTTTTGTCAAAACCCACCAAAAAAGATAGGAAGGAAGAAGAAAGAAGTATTGTCCAAGTGAGATAAGAAGGTTGATAAGTGACACATGAGGATAAAATGCCCAATGCAACCTACGTGTTTTCCAAGAGAAGAATATCATCAATATGTGCCATGTCTTGAGATAAAACTTCATTAAAAAAATGCGGGTCAAAGTCTTGAAAACCCATTGGCACACCCAAAATGCATAAGTCATTTGTGACCAAAGTGTAGCTTAGAGGAATCTTTATGTTTGAAAAAATCCTTGATGGATTCTAAAGCTTACACTTTAACATTTTGACTTTAAGCCCAACTAAGGTAATTAGGTTGAAAGGTGGTCAAAAGTAGGGATAATTTCACTCAAATGGCCCATGATATGGATATCGTTCGTTAGGGATGGAAAAACATAGCTAGGGGTTTGCGTAATGGTATTTAAGAGTGTTTAATGATGGGCTAAGACAAATAAAAGACCTTTTAAGGGGTCACCTTATTTTGTGCTTGAAAATGATTCAATAATGGTGACCTTTTTTTCATGTTGCCCATGCTGGTAGTAAAAAGAAAAATGAGCACCATAACATCTTAGTAAAGGGGATACTGCTTGCCAAAGGTCCCTTGGCATTTTGTAGCTTTCTACAAATAACAGTTCAAAAAAAATATTAAAAATGTTTTTAATGTCAACTTGCATCATGACCCATTTAGGGTGTAGGTTAAGGAAGCTTGATGTCAAAAGGGATGGTCTCACAGCCTCCATGGGTTGATATTCTAAATTGATGGGGGCATTGGTGTTCCTAAAATGACCTTCAAAGTTGTAGGATAATCGAATGACTAATAAGTTGAAGAAATGCCTTGCTAATGGCAATAGGACAAAAAATTCTAATGTCCTTTGCCATTGCCAACAATCTATTAACCCCCAATATTAAGGCCACCAACTTAGGGATATCACCATGGGCAACAGTAATAAGAATTTGGAATAGTTTCAAAAGCCATGAAGATGGGTCTTCAAGTATGAAACATCCCAATAGATGTTCATAAACCATCTTAGATAGCCCATTCGAAGAAAAATGGAAAGTAGTGGTTAAGGCATGTGTAAACAAAGTCCTATCCAAAACAAAGGTGTGCTTAGGTTAATATTAAAAAATAAGAAGAAGGACATGGTTTGATGGAAAGGAGTGTAGCTAACATAAAGTTGCAATGGTGTCCTTTGAAGGAATAGTTGACGTTAGCGGCTAAAGAACTTTAATAATGCGACTATACTTTTTAACTTACCCAAAGTGAAACACTGACAAAGATGAATGGTTGAAGAATCATCCAATGAACAATGGGCATAGGGAACATGTGAGGCATAAAAAGACTCCTCTTGAAGAAAAGACCAATCACCTGCCATAAATTTCTTAAGGTGAGCAAAAACCTTTTGTTATCCTAAACAACTTCTTTGAGTATAACGCAAATATCAACTTGGCAATAAGAGGAGAAGGAACCATGTTGACTCGTCCATTAAATCTCAAGCAATTCGATTAAAAGGTAAGCAAAAAACTTGCTTGTTTAAAAAAAAACTTTCTATTGTTCAACGATGGTGGGCTCGATTGTTGTAGGAGTGCAACAATGATGGCGCATTTGATGCATCACCCATAAACTTCTCCTATTGTCATTTCTTTCGTGTTCCTATTATTCTTCTATGCCGAAAGGTGTTTTCAAATACAAAAAAGAAAAACCTTTCAAGTGATTTGTGATAAATAGCTATTGTGTTGGTAAGTCGTTTTCCACAATCTGTAGTAGTTGAACTAATTATGTATTTGGTTGCAAATTTGTTTGTCAAATGTATGGATTTATTAAAATAACTTGGAAAACATATTTTTTCAGTGTAAATTGTGTTTTTAGAGCAAAATATCAACCACTTGTTTTGGGATTTTTTTTTCCCCCACAAAAGGACTCTACTTTGTTCTAGAAAAACCTTTTATGGAATTTAGAAAATTCATGGGAAAATTGTACAATCTTGAAACAATTGGGCACATTTCAACCTTAATATGTTGATGAAACTATTTTTTAAGGAAATAATCAATTTGGAAGTTAAAATGAAATGGTTGTTATAACTTCTATCATTTGAAGTTCATTCATGATCATGTTATTATAGTTTAATTTAAAAGATTTGTCAACCTTACATGGTCATCGAAAGTGCTGTTCACGTAAAACTTTTGTCGTATGCCCACCTTGGCCTTGTGTCTTGCCTAATCATTTAGTACGATTGATCATTTTAGTTGGTCCATGCATGCTTGAATGTTTAGGCCTACTTTAGATTAGAAGTCACAGCCAAAAAAACCCAGGGGCCAATATGTGAACTTTGAACATTTCTTGGCTCATTGTATGGTCTCAAGTTACTAACAAAATATTATTTATTTGGGAGTCAATGAATTCATGTGTGAAGTCATTAAGGTCAAAAAGTAGGGACCAATGACCAAGATTTCAACCCCTCGTATGCTTTCATTCATTTTCTTGGTATCATTATTCTTCAAATGTTTGCTTCCTTTCTCAAATTAAACCTTAAAAATTAGGCCACCATAGATGAACATAAACACAAGATACTTGTAACTTTTGTGTTTTCCATGACCATATCCCAAGTAGAAAAAATAGAAACTTCTTCCATCATTCACAAACAAACACAAATATACAAAAAGAATAGAAAATGAAGATAGATGAAATGAAGAAAAATAGAAAACATCTCTGAAAGCATGATAAAATAGTCCAAAAAATAGTTCCACTATAAAAAATTGGGGTCTCCAAATAAAACATACAAAAAAAGATGAATTTTTGAAAATAATATCAATTTTTTGGGTACATTTTTTCTTAACCAATGTTGGCATTCATTTCCAAAGTTGAATTGATATCCTTATGTTTTTGGAAAGTCCTTGCAAGGCAATGAATTGGACCTTTTTTTTTTTGTGGACAATTGACAAGTAAAATTCAAGTATTTGAAAATACATAAATGTTTTTTACAAATAATTATCTTTTTGTCCTAGCCTTTAATATTGATGTGGTGAACATTCTATTTTTTTTTGGTCAATGGAGTTTGTTTTCATAATTGAATTTATCCCAATTTAAAAAAAATACTAACATAATTTTTGAGAATATTTTTGGGGTACTTTCTCAAGTTCAAATTATATGATACAAAGTTTTTTGAAAAGTTAAACGGAGGCTATAAGGCACAATGAAAAAAACTACAAGTTCCATTTGATCTGAGATGATAGAAGAAGATTAGAAGTTTTGGTTTTATTTTTATTTGACAAGTAAAAATCAAAGTAGCAAATAAATACCAAATATCTTTCTTGCACCCATATAAGGTTTGGGTTAAAGTTCAATTTGATTCTACAATGTGGATTCCATCAAAACAATAACATTTTAATGCAACAACATGGGCCCAAAAGTTGCAAATTGGCCTCCCAAATTGATAGGTACATTTTTTTCTTTTATTTTTCAGTCTTGGCTTTTAGTGTAAAATGGGCCTTAAATGTAAAATTTTCATGAATGAAAAAATGTGAGTTTAGGTGATTATATATATAGTTGTTTTATTTACTGACAATTGATTCATGTCATTTCAGTTTTATTTAAATGATGCAAAAGGTGTGACTTAATATCTTTAAATTTACTACAAGAGAACATTGTGGGTTTTTTCACACAAATGTCAAGGGTCATGACACATGTATGATGTAAACTTAAGGTAAACCACAAAGTTTACCAAGCACACATGTATCATGAGTTGTGGACTTTTGTGTGAGAAAAATCAAATTCCTTTGTAATGGCTAAATATCTTAAGTTGCATGTATTAATGTTGATTAATTTTTCATTGAACTCCTTTTAGGCATACAAATGTGATTTGCACGACTTTACCAATGACCATCACAGGTGGGAGGGTGAGTGAACCAATGTAGGCATGTGAACATTATAATTCATAATTTTCCTACATTGGTTTAACATTTAACAAAAGGTTAAATACATATAGGTGTTAAATTTGTGTCACATCATTAATGTTGAATGAACATTGATGCACCTTCTTGTCAAATTTATTTAATTTATACTTCCCATTGTTACACATCATTAGGAATGATCAAGTGATGAAAAAAACGAATTACTTTTGTGAAAATTAAGTTACATTTGAATGAAAATATTGAATGACATTGCATGCAACTGGAATTTAGTTGAATTATTATTCAATCAATTTCAATTCAACAATTGGATTAAGATTCAAATTGAAAAAAATTGAGATGCAAATTGGTGAAGAAGATAAATTGAAAATTTATTCATGAATATGATGTTGGGAAAAAAAACTTTTAAAAGGCCATAAATTTGAAAATTTACCTTTCCATGCCTTTCTACTTGGGAATATTCAAATGACAACTTACAACTTGTGGAATCTAAAGTAGTCCTATTAAACAAGCTTTTATGAGTCATTGTTGCAAAGAAAATTCAGGAATTTTTAAAAATGCACAAGGGATGAATGATATAATTTTGTAAAAAATGAAATTAATGAATTTTTTTAATAGGGGATTGGCACTAGAACAAAATAAAAACAAACATAAACTATGGAAATGTATTTGATTATGTCATGAATGATGTTTTACAATTGAATCATGACCACAACATGTATATCATGGAACATAAATATTATGACCTTTTGCAATTAATTATTAAAAAATATTGCATGTGTAGTGTAGCTAGTTGCGAATGAAGTTAATCCACGATTCTTTTAATTTTTTTTTTCTAGTACATATTAAATAAAACAAATGTGATTCATCCATCATCACCTTATTCATGAATGAATTTCGCTTGAAGATATTTGTTTATCGACTACCATCATTAATTTTTCCATAATCAATAAGATTTTATATTTAAGAAAAAATCAGGAATAATAGGCCTTACAATGTAAAAGCTTCCATTAGATCTAGCTTTTGTAACTTGGTGTAAATTAAAGATCATTAATATAAGTATATAATTCATTAACCAGTTAGTCTCATCTACATTAATCTAAAAATGTAGAACCTCATGAACATACCATCTAAATTTTATTTACTAGTCTCAAAACAATTCACATGAATATGAATTCCTGAGCCAATTTGAATGTATTTTTTATATACATACTTTGTGTCCTTGTTCATGTTAATTATCTCATGTACACTTAATTACAAAGCACACCAATTAGCTAAATTGAGGTAACAATTTAAATGTTAAATCAATCATGCCAAGTCTGACATGTACACATTAATGATTTTTTAAAAGCACCTAGAGCTAGTTCTCATCAATTTTTTATTTTATTGTTTTCATATTTGTGAAGTAGATGGGTTGGTGATATGCACAAGAGGACCTAGCCAAATTCAGCTAGAGCTTATAGGGGGAAGTAGAAAAATTTAGGATTTGTCCTATAATTTGGCAACTTTACCATGCATGTGTCGAAATGTAAGCCACATCTCTACGTCGTGACTCGCGATCAGCTACCCGATGTAAAGTTCTCGAATTCAGGACGATAGCATATTAATCCTTGATCTAGATCTCAAACGAGATCGAGGTCGATGTAAAGTTCTCGAATTCACGACGATAGCATATTAATCCTTGATCTAGATCTCAAACGAGATCGAGGCCGTCGACGGGACGTCGCGATGATGACCGCAATCGACTAGATCGATGATCCGCCATCCTTGAATTCCTTGCAACTCCCTGGTGGAAGCATGGCAATTTGTTTTTGTCTACTTTATTGTGCTCTGCCCTTCGGGTTTGAGACATTGTGCTGGCACCCAAAAAGCGGCCAAAAGTAACTTGGTATTCCTACAATCTAAGGTCATGTGGAGTCCATTATAGAAACATTTCACGCATGATTACTGATCAAGTGGACATTTGGTAAGTTGTAGTCTTCTAGACTCATTGCCTCGAACCTTCGGAATCGATCACCAATTGGCCGGCACAGCACGACTAGACTGCCGGACGCACGTAGAATTATTGCGTACTCTGTGGATCATCGCATCAGCGTCATCAGCGGACGATCGATCGTGCTTTAATATAGTCTCTCACTTTAGGGCTCAGAACTAGAGCATATCATTTAAGGTCTAGCGGGATGGCTGGTAGCGGATATGACATAAAATTCGAAAGAAGTTTGCAGGCTTGTAAGAGACAATATACATATATTACTATCGCAGGCTAATCAGCAGCTGGAAGAGACTTATTATTAGTGCTTTTAAGCTCGACAAGTTACCCAGCTGAGTCATATAAAGTCTGAGAGAAAAGCTCGGAGTCTTTTGTCCGAGTTGCTGGGTTCCTGCAACTACTGGAACTTGGGTCTCGAACGTTGTTGACAGTTATTGGCTATATATTGCCTTGCTTCTAAGCAAATAGTAATTTGGCAGTTGCAGCTTCTGCAGCTTTGATCAAAAGAACTCGACACTGATTATGGCGCCCCGGTTGATGCTCATGGAGCGGCGGGAAAGATTCCAACAAAAGTTTCCAATGGAGTATTATTGGACTGCAACCCTCACATTTACAGTGGTATTATTAATGTTGTGTGGCGCTGCTGCAGGTTCGACTCCCGCTTCTAATTAGCTGGGCCCCTTCTTACCCCGTCTTTAAGATACAGAATATACTAGTTATATATACAGATAACCCTCCATACATTCCAATGAAATATAAGGAAGTGAGTTTGAGCTCCACTAGTCTTACTAGATGATCAATATACTCTGAAGAAGAAAAGTAACCAGCAGAACGTTGAGTAAACGTCGTTTGCATCAATTTCTTGGTTTGACATACGACTGATGCATGTGAGGATTCAATTTGGTAACTTGTAATGGAGCTAGATCTGCAGTTGGTCTCAATACTAGGGAAGTTGCCGATGAAAGCTCTGCGATGATTTCTATTGAATATTACCTCTTGACTTGAATGTTTCAGCATGAAGAGATTCTTCTTCCATAGCGTCATTAGAATCATCAGGCTAGTACAGCTAGTTTAGATCTGCAGATTCTAGGTCTATGTTTACATGTTGGTAACATTGCCCATAAATTTGGTATGTACCAGGGGCAGCGGGAGGCCCTTTCAAACACTTGTTCGGCATTGGGGACTCATTTCTTGACACTGGCAACCGCGACCCGACTAACAACACTCTATTACCGAGTGATATCATAGTGAACCAAGACTGGACGTATCCATACGGAATCAGCTTGGGTGCTCCCGTTGGACGATATAGCGACGGCCTTCTATTCTTTGATTTTCTAGGTAAGGAGAATGTCGGGACGATCATACTTCTTTATTCCCAAACAACCTTGGAGGAAAATCGCAGTGTAGTTGAAGGGCGGGTTATTCTTAGTAACGAAGGTCTTGAGAATTGGTGTGTGAGAGCCTAGCTTATAAGGCGGGCTGGTCTTCCATGGAAGATCCCTGGAGGCAGGGATTTTTTTGGGTAATCTACAGGGCCGGGTAAGGCACCTCTATTAAGAATTATGCTGTGGATCTCGGGCTCCGCCCTCGCGTCGCATAGCATAATCCCCCGACACGGGTGCATTACCATATACATAATTCACAAGAAAGTCTTTTGGGCTTTCCCTGTAGGGGAAAGAGTAGAAACCTCTGACGAATTAAAGTTGAATTAACAAAACCTACAGAGAAAGCTCTCGAAGGGAATCGTAGAATCAATATTTCAATCTTCTATTCTATTTTTTTCTCATTGTGAAATAGAGAAATTAATGTATTTTCCTATTGTCAAACAAACCATTTCATGTCTACTTAGGGGAAATTCAAGTTCTTCTTGATGGTCCCGCACGGAATCATAAAAAAGTTTCTTGTGACTATAACAGCTGCGGCTTTGGGATTGAACCCCGTGGCATATCGAAAATACGCGGCCAATCCATCACAAAATTCGCCTGCAGACGGTGTAAATCTTGCAGTAGCAGGCGCCGGTGTGTTCACGTCTTACGGCTTCACCACAACTGGAGCTCAGATAACGGAGCTGCAAGGGGTCTTAGCAACAAACAATTACAACGTATCGCAGTCGATAGTCATCTACTCCGTGAACGGCAACGATTATGGCGCGTTTATTCTCGAGAATGGCGACTATGATTTTTTGGTACATACTGCACTCCAGCTTGAAAACGGACCAACCTTCCTCGATCCAGCTACTGTAGCTGATCTACTTGTACCACCGCGTCGTGTGTTGAACGTCTCAACAGGGGATCGTCTAGATGACATGAAATGAACAAACTTGACATCTTTATTGTAGCTAGCTTCTTATGCACAGATCCTCAATTCCCTCATCCACAATATCTGCATGTAATGTCATCAAAATTAAGACTAACTCTGCTGGTGGTGACTAGTCGAACATTTTGGGCGGGATAATTTCTACCTTCATTGAGGATTTTCTCTGTGCTAAAGCACTAGCAGAAATTTGCTAGTCGTGTACTTGAACGGCCTTCATTATACCCATGAACATCCCTCCTAGAAAAGAGGAGGGATCTTACATCTACTCCTTAAGAGGGAGGGAAATTACGCCTACTTATTATAGGAGTGCCGTGTAAGATCCCTCTCACTCTTATGAAGCAGGCGTATGAACATTGAACCCTCTCCCTCCTTCACCTCGTTATGTAGGTATGTTTTAAGTTCCTGATAATGTTTGACTAGTGCTTTACGGCTCCCGATCGAGGTAGGTTCATGATAATGTTTGCCTAGTGCTTTACGCCTCGTGATCGAGATATGTTGAAGTTCATAATAATTTTTGTCTGGTGCTTTACGCCTTGTGATCTAGGTATGTTCAACTTCATGATAATGTGTTCCTTGTGCTATATTATGAGTAAACCCCACTAGTGGGAGAATTTCGCAAAATGCAGGATGGGACTGAGCTACCCGGCTTCTTGTAGGCTCCTTCTTTCTGGAAACGCCCCCATCTTCATCCTTGGGCTTCAGTCTACACCTAGATTCCTAGTGAAAGAAAATAGTGCAGCAGTGATCTCCGTGTTCAAGGTTCATTTTATCAAAATGCATCCTCATGCATGCATGTGTGGCAGGGACTTATCGAATTCGTGCCTCAAGTGGTGGGTCAAATAGTGGCCGATGTTGTGCGACTCTTCAATTTGGGGTTCACAAACATTGCTGTCACGCAGCTGGCGCCTTTGGGATGTGCGCCTGTTAACACAATGTCCGATAATTACACGGCATGCGATGCTTTTGAAAATCTCTTCGTCCCATTCCACAACAGTCTTCTAGTATCGAACCTCTCCAGCAATCTGCCCGACGCAAATATTTTATTTATTGATTTTTACGATGCCTTCTACTCCATTTTTGATGCAAGTCCCGGAACTACTGGTAAGATCCCAAACATCATATCCACACTGAAGGTTTTCTTATTATCAAGTAACCCCAAGAGAAAAAAAACTAAAAATAAGATCCGAAGACTGATCATGATGCATGTGCACGCTGCTGATCTAAGGACTCATGAACTCAAAAAATATGAGATCTTTATGGGTAAAGCATAGCGCGTGAATTTGAAATATACTTTATTATATTTTTGCGATGCCAATATTTGTCACAAATCAAAATTGTGGCAGCAAATTCGCTCTGATCATGATACTAGATTTCTCTATTCTCTGTGGTATATATTTCACAACAAATTTTTTTGCCATTCCCTGTAAGGAAAAGAGTGGAAACCTGTGACGAATCAAAGTTGAATTAACAAAACATACGGAAAGCTTTCGAAGGGAATTATTGGGGGACCAATATTTTCAATGTTTTTATTCTTTTTTTTTTTTTCCATTGTGAAAAGAGAGGGATCGTTGTATTTCCCTATTGTCAAAAAAAAACAACCATTTCATGTTTGCATAGGGGAAATTCAAGTTCTTCTTGATCAATGGTCTCCCGCAGGGAATTCTAAAAGAGTTTCTCAATGCAGGGTTTTCTTCTCCAATTCTGAGGCCATGTTGTGCTCCTACTACAACTACTTCGGGATGCGGGTATGTGGATAGCAACAAACAACCTCTCTATACTCTGTGTAAAAACCCAGCGCAAAGTTTCTTTTGGGATAGCGAGCATCCAACTCAAGCAGGCTGGTCTAAAATCTTCAATCTCCTCTTGACTTCGTCCACCTACACCGGTGGTAGAAGGTCACTTCAATGTTTCTTGTACCCACAGCTCTGTCAGTGATTAAGCTGCTAATCGAAGGTTCCAAACTGGCTCATTAACAATACTCCACGACTAAGTACAACTTCAAGGACTTTGATTGATTGCTGATCATCTATCTATGAAGAGGAAGGTAGTTTGTTTGCTTTGTTTAGGGTTTATAATACATGATAATTAACAAGGGTTATTATAATCTTAGTGTGAAACATATACACAATTTATATACAGGTACTACAGTAATAAAGGGGCAGCTTCAGCACATGTTGTTTGCCGAATAATGAATTGATTTTGAAGATTTCATTGAGAAAAATAACTCTATGAAATTTTCAGCATTTCTAAAACTAGTAGAATTTGTGCTAGTATTTAAAATAAGAGGCTTGTGCCCAGGATACGGGCCCTTGATGAGGAACTTTGTTTGAATGAGAGGATTGAATTGTTTGGAGGAGTTCTCTTCAGTACTCATACTGGTGGCACTTAAATGTGTTGGAAGCCTTATAGGCATAATGCCTAGGTGTGAAAGAAAATAAAATTGTGGCCATTGAGATTACAGTTCAGATTGGTGTCTTGATTTTTTTTCAAAAGAGTTGCGCTCATTAACTAGTACTTGTATGACCTGCTTGCCCTAGTTTCATGCAACCTGTCCGAAAGACATGCAAATTGCAAGGAGCTTTTAACAAAAAAATTGGAGAGCTTTCAACACATGCTTCTCTAATTTTTCTAAGGGGTTCACAAACCCTAATAACATTTCTGACAATTTCAAACTTGTTTCCAAAGACAGTGAGCTAGCACATTATTTGTGCAGTTTGTTAATTACATGTGCTAGATGTACCACAAAATTACAAGGTGGTTTATGTCAATATAATAATGACTAATTTGTAGGAGACAACTCATAATTAGTCATAGTTAAGAAATTTAAATCAAATATGAATTAAATATTAATATTTAATGACAATGTTTAGAGGATAAGAATCGAAGGAACATTAATTTTCAACTAACATTCATGTGTGTTGTTAGATTTTAACCTTGTATGTATATTGATAACTTGTTATAGTATTTATTCTACTGACAATGATTCATTGGAGTTGGTTTAGGTAGGACAATTTTAGATTTCATAAGTTGTAGATTGTTGTGGTCATTCAGACAATTTAAAATTAGAATCTATTTAGTCCATTCCCAAGTAAAGATTAGGCATGGAATTGTGTTTTTTCAAAACTACGTCTTTTTAACATTTCTTTCCCAACACCATGTTCACAAGCAAATTTTCAAAATCTTTTGCACCAATTTGCATCCCATTTCGCATTAATTGAGTTTTAAACCAATCGAAGAACTGAATTCATGAATTGATTTGAAACTGTATTTAGTTGAATTTAAATTAATTCAATTTAAATTCAAGTTGATTCAATTCAGATTTAAATGAATTGAACTAATGATTCAATACACATTGCATCATATGATTACTATCCTTTGGCTACTAATGTGTGAATTACCAAACCAATTCTTCCATGTAATTCACATTACTAAAGCAATTGCATGTATTCACATTTGTATGTAGTTTGTACCAGGCATGTTAAGAAGGTTGGGTTTTTGGTCATTAAGTTTTGTATATTTATATATAAGATTAAATTGAATTAGAAATTCACAATTTTAAAAATGAAACTTAATTTTCAGTGGAAATTCTATTTTCAAACCAAAGTTTAACAATTCTAAAATTTCTTGTGCCTTTAAACCATTGTGGTTGTTCAAAAGTACAATTGCTAGGCCAATATTCCAAAAACAAACCCCAAGATAAGATGTCAACTTATCAAATGTCTTGAATTTCTATAAAAAATATTTTCAAATTAGTGCCACATTTTGGTTTGAGTATGACCTACACCAAGGTTGACAAAAAATGATAACAAAATAACAAAAAGACGAAATGCCAATAAGTACATTAGGGACATTGGGGGCATTATATGTCAATTGATCATCATTGATACTACAAAAGAATGTGAAGCCCAGGTTTACTAATATATAGAGGGCACTATTAAATAGTATCAAAACAATGTGAAGCCCAGGTATAATAATATATAGAGGGCACTATTGAATAGGCTTGTGTGTACGTGTGAAGAAAAAATGTTATGACTAACAAAATTGTTGGATTGTATAATTTGACATTTTTTCTCTTAGTTATCTTGAGTGAACTAACAATTAAATGTGTAATAAGGTTTGGTAGGTTTGTTGAAATTTTGAAAGACCATTGGAAATGAGAGAAAGGGATGTTTTTTCAATGTGAAGCAAAATATGATTGTTTGTAGGCCTAAAGTTTTATTTTGAAAGTTAGTGGGATTTTTGGATTTGGTGATTTGAATTTATTTTCTTAGTTATCTTGAGTGAATTAATAGTTCAATGTGTAATAACTATTTATAAACAGGGTTCTTGCACATTTCTTTAGCACTTTGTTATCTAATGTGCCTTTCAATCTCTTCTGACATACAATTGTGGGTTTTCACTTATATTTGTTCATTTCCATTGAACTCAAATTCCAATGTTCATATGTTAAACCATGTTTTGCTATATTAATTTCTGTTAATTGATGCACAAATGGCAACAATCACCATGGGCTTTGCATTGCTACCCGCCACCAATGATGATCAACCAATCAATTGATAGAAACAATGAATTGATTTTGCAAAAATTAAGTTCCATTCAAACATTGTTTACAACTTGAATCAAATTGAAATTCAATTAAATTCAACAATTGGATTAAGATTCACTTAAGCTTACATTCAATCGAATTGAATTTACATTCAATTGAAAAGAAATGGGATGCATATTGGGGAAAGTATTGAAAATCTACTCATTAATATAGTGGTGAAAAAAGAAAAACTTCTGAAAAGACAGAGCCAAAAAGATGCATTTCCATACCTCTTTACTTGGAAATGGGTTCAATAGATTCAAGTTTGGAATTGCACAAATGACCCCAGCTCACCTTGTGTATCCCATGTCCTTTGGGAAGATCATATTCATCCTTAGTCTCCCACTCAGTTATGCAAAAACTATGGCAATCCAAAAATAGTAGGTTGATCTAATAATGATATGCACTTCCAAGAACCATAAATGCTGACCTAGCAGGTAACTACCAGAACAAGCCTAAAGAGAACAAAATGATCTTGCATGCCAAGTGCAAAATAACTGTTGGGATGATGCATGGTAGCTGGACAATTGTGGGTAAACTCTACAGAATAGGCACCCGCACTCTTATGAAGGGATATTGGCCCCGGCCAAAAATGATGACTTACAGTTTTAGAAATAAAATGGAAGAATCAGAAGTTGGATTAGTCAAGCAGAAAACATGGTAGCAAATAGCCATTTTTTTATGACTCCGTCCCAATCAAAACAGGCCCATTCTCTTCTGCAGTTGTCTCTGGACTAGCTGTTTGCAAAAGATCCTGAGACCTGTCAGATGGAATGCAGTTGTCCTCTAGAATATGTGGTGTTACTGCTTTTGCTGCTTTTGTTTCTAGAACCACCAAAGAACTGTAGTCCAGTTCAAATTGCATGAATGCATCTGTACATGCTGTTGCCCCACCAGCATGATGCAAAAATTACATTAAAATCATCTCATGCCCAGATCATGACATTGATATGGCATCCGTATATCCATCATTAAAATGATAATGCACATTTGGATATGACCACGCATGTAAAAAAAATTCAGTGATAATTTTCCATACTTTGAATATTGTGCATTTAAAATAGGTGAAAAGGGTGGGGTGGTGAGTGAAGGAAAATGAGAGTACCCGTCTGATTTTTTTAATTTTTTGGGAAATCTGAGAACCTGGGGAAGGGTACTTACAGTCAACAAGTTGTGCAAGGTGTCTCAAATTGCGAATCTTGACCCCGTTGAATTCTTGCACCTGATAACATTGCAAATGAATAATCATTTCACTACCTGATCACAAGATGGACCAAAAGAACAGAGAAGGAAAAAGAACCAGAAAAGGAGAGGTTGAGGAATGAAGAGTTTTACTAGAATATTAGTGATCTCCTCATATCCTATGTTGATGTCATTTGCCAGAACCTGATGACAAGTAAAAACCACCACAAATTTGAGATCTCTAGATTCATAAACCTTCGCCTGATAGGTGCCCACACTCTTAGGAAGGGGTATTAGCCCAGGCCAAAAATGGTGACAGACAGTCTTAGGAAGAGAAATTTCAAGCAGCCAATGAGACAGCTCAACATGCACCCAGGAGGGCCCTTATCTTCTATTTGGGATTGTCAATAGGGTGAGTGTTTGTTTTGGTGATGGACCAATCAAAGACGCCCATCACCCCAAAAAGAAAAAAAATCACGTTGGACGCACCCTCACAACTAATTAACACAACACCCAAACAGATATATAACCCTTGAGTCAATGAATCATATTTTCGCAAGTAGATACTGAGAAGCTCTCTGTACTTGAAATTTAAGTCCCAGAACAGAACTCAGAGAAGACCAGACAATCAGAGACAGTCATGTGCACAGGCTCTACATTGATGAGAAGCACATGATATGCATCAATCTAGGGAAAACAAATACACTGACCAAAGAGGCTACTTGGAAGGCCATATAGAGAGCAGTTTCTGTACCTGAGACACCACAATAAGTTGTTGGTCATCAAACTCAGCCAACCCATGCCTTGCCTTCTCCAAAATCTTTGCCTGTAAATGATCAGGTTTGGAAACAAATCATATAACTGTCAACACAACTGTCAACAAAAAAACATATGGAAATACAGACCCACATTTCTAAATGATTCACATCAAATTAACCACCACTAACAAATCACTAAAACAACAGTTCTAACGCTCGATATTGTGGCACTAGTTTCTCTTCTTCTAGTACTAGGAGCAAATTTTACAAACAGGGAAGTTAAATGCAAAACTCACTGGGGCATCATACTCGAATTCAGAGCCATACTCTGACCTGCATGAGAAGCAAAGTTGAGAAAGATTTAGAATTTGCAAAAATGCAACACCTTTGAAAGCTGGAATTTTAGAAGGGTAGGTGGGCAGATATGGTCAATTTACATACTCCAGATAAGGATGACAAACAGATGTAAAAACAAGCCCTGCCACAATCAGGTATGACGGCAGTTTCCCTTCAATGTGCACTGGCACCTGCAAAACAGCATAGAAGTTCTCTCTCATCAGTACACAATAATTCTTTGTGCCTGGAGCACAAATTGTAGAATTTCACCTAGTGTATAAATCACAGTATTTTAGATCTGAAATAGTGGATGGTGGCACATTCAATTGCACCAATGTTGAGCATTGACCCAAGTTCTGTGCAAAAGTAAGTTCAGGGAATTGGAGCAGACCAGGCGAACAGGCGTTTTGAGTGTTGTTTGAACCTTAACAATATTGCCATCCCGCAACAGTTCAATCTCTGCTGTCTCTCCTGAAAACCTGTTGCCAAATTTTCCTCAGGTTAATAGTCTATTTCCCTCACTCTCTACTGTAGGCACAGTCAAGGTGTGACCACTATGGCATTTCTGGATATATTCATTCACCTCAGCAAATTGACACAAAACTTGTGGAGACATTATTTTCTTAATCAAATAAAATGGTTTGCAACAGTCCCCTCACCACTAACTGACTAAGGGCGGTGGAACAAACCCAGTTAGAGAAACAACAATATACAAGCAATATAGAAGCAAGGGTAGATAGACAGTACTTTTGACTGACTAGAAACCCAAATGAGATACGCTCGCCTGCTCGGAATGGTACGGTGCCTTCATTGGCCACCGGGATGTTATCAAACC
>Ga0209208_10005920_pt1 | contig 16945 bp, 6 predicted proteins | sample S1TSphfallax_3_FD_187694 | JGI IMG/M metagenome (GOLD analysis project Ga0209208, IMG submission 187694) | Host-associated microbial communities from peat moss isolated from Minnesota, USA - S1T2_Fd - Sphagnum fallax MG (SPAdes) (version 2) | ecosystem: Host-associated > Plants > Peat moss >...
TAATGTGACATTACTTTTAAATCATTGCAATTACTTCATATAAGAATTAATTAGTATGTGCATAATTATTTTCTAATTGAACATAATTATTCACACTTTGTAATTTATAACTTCAAACTTGAATTACAAATCTGGAAAAACTATAATGTAGTTTAAATAATTATTTTACTGATTTTAATTTCATGAATTATGATATTATTATTATTGTTTTAAAAATATGTGATTAATCATCTATGATAAATATTTTATAGTAGTTTTACATTAATTATGAAAATTATTATGTTTAACAAATTACTGTATTTATATTTAATAATTAGCAAAAGAAAAAAATACTTGACCTATAATAATTTTTTAAAAAATAAATGTAATTATACAATAAGTAATGTAATTAATTGAATAATTTTTTTTAATTCGTTTAAAATTTTATTTTTTAATAACAATTGTTAATTCATTACTTATAATTTTAACATAAATATTTAAAATATTTCATTTCTAAATTATAGTCATTAAATTAGTTTTACATTAATTATATTATATATAATTCGATGAGATTCTAAAGATTAATAAAATATTTTTAAATATTTTAATTATTTAATTATTTCTGAATTATTGTATTAATAACTTATGAGTAACTAGGTAATTAGTTTGTTAAATATTAAAAACTTATTGCTTATTTAAGTATTTGATAATGAATACTGAATATTTGTAGTGTATAATTTATAAATGTAAAATTAATCAATACTAATTAAATGATTATCTAATTATCTATCATTTGAATTGTTTAAATATTTAAAAAATAATAAAGTAAGGCATGAAGAAAGTTTTGGAATTACAATTTAGTTTGTGGCGAAATTGCAACTTCAAAACTTATTCCATATTGTTTGTTCTTCATTCGTATTTTGAACACTATATAAACAAAGGGGTGTGGTCATTCAATTTCACATTAAGAAAATTGTGCACATGGAATGAGCTAATCAAAAGGGTTAACCCAAAACAAAAAAACAAATTATGCACATTTATAAAGTGCTTACCTTCTCAACCTACTTGTCTACTTAACTAGGTAGGTACTTAATTTAACCTACCCACCTAGGTTGACCTATGTACTTATCTATTTAAATACCTACTTATATGAATAGGTATTTAACCTAGGAAGGTAGAACCTACCTACTTATTTTTTCACCTAAATAGGTAGGTTGGTATGTAGCTTAAGTTTGTAGGCACATATTTATGTACCTACCTAAGTACCTATCAACTTAATATTAATATTTTAATTTTTTTTTAATGTCATGTGGCATACTTACATTGGGCCACATGTCATAATATAAGATCATCCTAGTATTTTTAACATCCTAGATTATTTCAAAATAATAATAATAATATTTTAAATAATCAAATATTAAAACACATGGAAGCACATCATTTACCCTTAATTGTGACCAAAATAGTTGCATCTTAGTCGCATGTGACAATATGTATACAATGTAGTCAAAGGATGAAATGTATTTGTTGACTTTTTTTTCATACAATACCTTTTGTCATTTGCAACTAATTTATCACATGCAACTTGTCTTAGGCGACTAAAGGGATTTAAGTTACAAAATGTCTTTCGCGACTAAAATTTAGTCATAAAGATTAGTTGAAAATACACAATTTTCTTCTAGTGTATATTTTGGCACCATGACCATTCAAAGAAGGATAATAAAAGACCAAACATTCTTGCATGTTCTTCAAGTAAAACAAAAGAGAACACAAATGAATCAATTTCTCCAAGGAATGAAACAAAATCAAAACCAACACGAAAACATTTAGGAAACTACAATAGTTGGAACAACAACTATCGATAAAAAAAAACAAGAAGAAATAAACAAAGAGAAGAAGTTGATTACGGAGAAAAATTTGAACTCATGCTGGTACTTAATTGAACACAATGCCATAAAAAAAGGAGGGAGCTATCGCCCCCCTCTTACAACATGTATTCTACTCAATTACAAATTATTATACGTGTTTGCTAGCCTTGCAAATGCATGTTGCATGCGTGCACTGCAAATAACTATCCATCGCAATTGCAAGTTTGGTGTTATGTGCAATGATGTTTAACCATTTCGCACGTCTCTATGTGTTGTTTCAAAGATTGGATTAGGGTTAGAATTAGGATTAGGGTTCACAAACTAAGCGCATTGATCAAGTTTTTTCTTGTGTCAAGCTTTACATTTGAGATTGCTAAAGTGCATTTTGTTTTCATGTTCTTGATCAAACTTGTAGCAAGCAACCAATGTGGTTTTCCCCCTTGAATGTGTGTTGTTGCAACACATTCACACTAGAATAACCACTTGGAAAACCACCCAAGTGGTTTAAGAAGGTGAAATGAGCAATTTTCAACCATGTTTGAAAGTATTTTTGGGCAACCAAAATTGAAAAAAAAAAAACAAAAAAATGGGACCACTATTGTTAGCCACTACAAAACTAGCATAATGAGCATGTAGTGGGTTATACGCACTCATGTTGGCAACTAATGGTTTGCCACTATGACAAACCACCCAAAGTTAATTTGGGTGGTTGGGCATAGTGGTCTAACTACATGGTTTCTAGTAGTGAAAAGACTATGGCAAGATGGAGGCCATTAATGTACAACAAGAGAAGAATTTGTTGTAGCCGGAAAATACATGTTTGCAGTAGAAGGAACAATTGACATGAGTCAACATTGACATGGAGAATCATACCCATGAACTTTGGGTACAAATCCAATAATTGAAAGGTGAATTGGAAACACTTTGTAAAGCATAGGGTAAAGTTTCTCAAACCACATACATGGATAACTAGTTGAAGGAGTTTGAAGAATTACTTTTGGACAATGCCTTGCTTAACGTATAAAACCAAACATTAGCTAATAAAAACCCAAAATGGAAGGAATGGTGGCAAATTATAAGGGAAATTACAAAAGAACATATCCAAGATAGTTTGGAGATTGTTCGTGCAAATGAAAAAGTGTACATGAATGAACTAGTTGGATATCATTTATAATTTGAAGGCTATAAATATGATCGACTTATTAGCAAACTGTTTGAGGTACCTATTACATTTTCCATAAATTTTCACATGTGCAAGCAACAACTGTAACTATGAGTTTTCATAATGAACCTATTGTCATTACTACTAAAGAACCTAAGCCCACTAGAGAAGGAATAGAAGTTGCCATTGTTTCTTATACTTCGCCTTTGCCCATAGAACTTGTCGAAGCACATGTTGTAACTATTTATACTTAGGTAGAAGCATTGGAAGAACTTGTCACTCTAAAACCCATACTATTAATTATACTAGATATTGGAGTAGGCATAGAGGTTACTTCGATTGACACCGTTATCCATGCCTTTGAAGTTTTTAAAACTCTAGATATATATTGAAGGACACACTTGTTCTTGAGAGACCAAGATTTTAACTAATCCCTTTGGCTAAATGTATTGATACCACATGTGAACAACATGTTGATGATTTAGTTGCAAGAGTTAAAAAGTTAGTTCTAAGTGATTGATTTCGAGGACGAAATTTGGTTTTCAAGAGGGGTTAATGTTAACCCAATTTTTCAATATGTATATAGTAATTAGTTAAATCAACTAGTAACCATTGAAGCAATATAATCCTATAACTATTTTAGTTTCTGGACAACAAGTCTTAAGTTAACTAGTTTGTTATATGAACTAGGAACTGGTATGTTACAATAATTTGTTGTTGACATAATAGTCGATTTAAACTTGTGACCAATAATTTTGTTATTTTGATTTTGAAGTTTATATTCGCTAGTGATTGTTTGAGTTGAAACAACACTATGAGTTGGTATAAATAGGAGGATTTAAAGTTAAATTTAGAGGATCTTCATTTTTTTGTAACTCTTGGAAAGTTTTTGAATTTTGAATCAACTTATTTTGATTTATTTTGAAGCTTTTCCTTTATGTTCTTTGGAATGCAAGATTAAGGATAATTTGTTATTGATGAATAAACAAAAAACTTCTATGCTTCTTGTGTTTTGATATTTTAGATTTGGAAAAAATACCATATTTGTTGATAATTTAGTAAATCATAATTAAAAAATAGAAGAGAACATGTAAAATTAAAAGGGAATAGAAAAAAAAAACCTTTTATAATAGCCTATGATAAAATAACCAAAACTAACATATGGAAAATAATTTAAAATATTCAACAATAGCCTATAATAGAATAACCACCAATACCATGTGGTAATATAACCTAGAATAACCAATAATAGCCTATGGTGAAATAACTACCAATGGCATATGATAGAATAACCTATAATAGTTTACGGTAGAATAACCAAAATTTGCATATGGTAAAATAATGTAGAATAACCAATAATGGCTTATGATATAATAGCCTAAAATAGTCTATAATAAAATAGTTAGGAATTTCATATGGTAAAATAGTGTAGTATAAACAACAATGGCTTATGATAAAATAACCTAAAATAATCTATGGTAGAATAGTTAATAATTGCCTAAAGTAAAAACATTTACATGATAATATGTGATGACAAAATAATATCATTCATTTAAATAGTGGTTCAATGGGTGAGGATTAGTTCCTTAAACATGGAAATGAAAGGAGCTGAAGGGTTTAAACCTTCACATTTGCACCCTAGGTTGGTGAATTAGGTTCCTACTTTAGGATAGGTAGCTTAATGAAGGTTCCTAGGTGCTTAGCCTAGGTCTGTGATTAACTATCACTGAATTTTTACTGAATCTAACTATTAATGAATTTGATTAACTATTGGTGAATTCAATTAGTTATTAATGAATTCACCTATCCATAATAATTGGTCACCATTTACTAGGGGTTGACCATTTTCACCATGGTAAATTTATTCAATTTCATTCAAAATATAGTGAAACATAGAATGCACGTGCACACATATTGGTGTAATGTGTGTTAAATTCCTAGCGGTTAGGATCCACTAGTTAAAAATGACATTTTTCTAACCAAATTTTTTCCAACTACATGTTGTCAACTACGTTCCAATTGCAATTTTTTTAACATTAAATAAATTAATGTTGAGTACCACATAAGTTGATCTATTTACTAATTTGGTGGTCAATTGAGAACAAGTTTCAACTAAAGGGCCATCTTCAAAATGTTATTAGCATCAACAAACTATCTAATTGACTTGTATTTGAGATGTCAATTAATGATGTCATCAAACATCATGCCTCCTTGGGTGAAGTGCCAACATCACATCTAAATTTGAACTCTTTTGGTAATAAAAATTATCCAATTGAATTGTTGAATTTTTGAAAAATTAAAAAGAAATATTTTTGAAAAATAATAACTTCATCGTATTAAAGGGTTAAAGTTTAGGCAACCCACCAAATAAACTCCATAGTTATGACATTCTTGGTGCAGGAATGTTATGGAAGCCCAAAGAAGCAAGAATTTTAACGAATTTTATAAATCAACCAGTGAACATTTGGTAAACATTCGCGCCGAAGAATGTTTTGACAAGGTGCTTTACCACTTAAATTCGCGAATTTTAAAGTGCAAAATGAAGAATGTCATTACTATGATAAACTCCCAACATTTATTAACAAATTTAAAATTTTAATTTTTTTATTACCAAAGTGAAATTTGAAAAATAAAATAATTATTTGGCATTTGAATGCCAAATTTTTTATTATCACTTAAAATGAAATATCTCCTTTTTTTTAAATGAAAAAAATGAGAAAAAATTCCATTAAATTATTATTATTTGATATATTTCCAATATTATCAAATATGCACATCAATCTATTTTTGTCATTCTATTGTAAAAATGTTTAACATTTAAGGATTAATAACATTACCTAGATAATAACATGGTCATTTAGGTATGCATTATTACAAAATTGAAAGTTTAATTTAAGGTTCATGATACCAAGCTTCAATATAATCTAATAGGTTAGTAGAAAGCTTGAATAGGTTTAAGTTTAGGCCTAGGTTCCATGTGGCCTAGGTTTAAACCTAGCTTAAACAACATGCCATGTAAATATTGGTTTAATTTAAGTGTCACTTGGCCTATGTATAAAGCTACCTACGTGTCACACATGGCATGCCATAGGTGACACGCATGGCTAATTAAATATTTAGTGTATGAATTATTGATTGTTCATTAGAATGAAACATTCATCACAAAATAAGAAACAAGCTACTCATGAAATAAAGTCTTTTGAAGCTATATTACATTTGTCATATATTTGATCGATGTCTTGGGTCAATTTTTATGTTTTTATCATGTTTTATAGTTTCGTGGTCCACAACATAATAAATTTTATCAATTATAAGTGATACCTTTACAATATTGGCAATGAACAATGCCTTGTTCCAAAACGTGGTGGCTTAAAAACACTATTAATATTCAATGTATGAATTATGAACTGTTCATTAGAAGAAAAAAAAGAAAGAAGAAACAAACTCCTCATGATGTAAAGTCTATCATTATGACATTACATTTGTTGTATAATTAAACATTGTCTTGGGTTGATTTCTATGTGTCTTTCATGTTTTGTAGTTTTTCAGTACTAACTTTAATTTCAATTTACATGTTTCTATCATGTTTCAGAGTGTATTTTCCAAACCTATGGTCCATAACATAGTAAATTCCATCAATTGCATTATATACCTTTGTAATGTTGGTAGCGAATAACAACTTGTTCTAAAATATCATGGTTGGGGAACTATGTTAATATTCAATGTATGAATTATAAATTGTTCATTAAAATAAAACATTCATCACATAATAGGAAACAAGCTACTTATGAAGTTTTCTTAGAATGACATTACATATGTCATATACTTGATCATTGTCTTGGGTCGATTTTTATGTTTCTATCATCTTTATTTCATATCAACATTACACCCATCATATAAAATTATCGATTGGTGATTAAAATAAAACATTCATAAAAAAAAAAGAAATAAACCTTTTAGTTTTTATAATGTGTAGTGCATTTTTGGCATTAGTTTAAGTTTTGGAATTTATGTTTCATAGGATGTTTTGCAAACCTAAGATTTAGATCATAATATACCCCATCAATCATAAAAATTGTTTTCACAATATGTGCAGCAAGCATTCGTTTGTTCCAAAAGGTGGTGGTTTAAAACTATTTGGAAGAACATTGTACACTTGGGCATGATATTAACATGGTTTCAAATTGTGAGACATTCTTGCACACCTCCAACATGAATATATGCACTCACAAAACCTGTTTGGAAGTGGAATTACTATGTAGTTTTAGTCTAACAAGTAAGGTGGTTCAATGTAATGCAATGAAGTTCATTAAGAATTTAATGCGTTGTGTCCACTTGGAAGATACAAAACATTGTGGGAGAATCATAACTCACCATGATGGAATGTGAAGGGGCATTATGTTGATGTTCATTCAATGTCACGTTTGATGGTTGAACCCTTCTTATTCCATTCGTCATAACATCTACATACAACCTCATAATCTAACATGCATTGGATTTGTGAAAAGTTAATTTAAAAGGAGCCATGTTACAAAATCTTATAAATTTTTACTTATTTTTGATCAAGAGTTAAGCCTTGGGACTAAGAATCACTTTGCTTAGATTGAGGGAAAAAAAAATAGACAATTCAACCCCCTCTACTTATGGCAAGTGTAGCTCCCTTACAACCAAACCGATGATGCTGAAATTTGGAGAGAACCTTCTACACCTCCTAAAAAAAAATTGTTATAAGTTTGACACAAATCCAACGGTGGATTTGGGAGGAACAACTATGTGAAATAAAACTCCAAAGGCTTTGCCATGGAAATCCTTCCATGAACTCCACTACAACACCCTCCATTTCCGGTAAGTGTAGCTCCCTTACAACCAAACCGATGATGCTGAAATTTGTAGAGAACCTTCTACACCTCTTACGCAAGAACAATTTTAAGTTTGGCACAAATCCAATGGTGGATTTGGGAGGAACAACTATTTGAAATAAATCTCCAAAGGCTTTGTCATGGAAATCCTTCCATGAATTCCACTACAACACCCTCCACTTTCGGCAAGTGTAGCTCCTTTATAACCAAACCGATGATGCTGAAATTTGAAGAAAACCTTCTACACCTCCTAAATAAGAACTTTTTAAAGTTTGACACAAATCCAACTATGGATTTGAGAGGAACAACTATTTGAAATAAAACTCCAACGACTTTGTCATGGAAATCTTTCCATGCTTAATTCTTGCACATATCTCTTTCATGAACAACACCATTCCACACATAAGAAATAATTTTTTTATTATATTTTTTTCACACATTCCTTCTCTCTTTTTTTCCTTTTTTCCCAACCTAAGAGATTTCCTTTTCCCTTGGTAAGCCTCCGTGACCTTTCCTTAAGCTTGTTCCCCTTGCCCAATGGAAGTTTCGAAATCCTCCCCTCTAATCAATAGCCTCCTCATCCTTCAAGAGCCAACGAGAATTGAGAATGATTTGCCCTCCAATTGATTTTAGGATGAGAATTTTTGGGCCTAATGAGACACAAAAAAATATTCCATTCTCCAATCAAATAGGATGACAATCCTCATGACTAATGGGGTTGAAGGACTCATCCTTTCCCTTATCTTGGATATCTTGATGAGGTTCTTGAGCTTGATCCTTATCCTTTCCGTCCGTTGACCCTCACATTCTACTTCTTCATCCTGATTATTTTAAGTAACTAACTACTAGGACAATTTATTGGTAGTAACAAGTAAACATCATTGAGTCCTTACTTGATTAAATCAATTCAATGGTTGAAATAACATCCCCGTGTACCATTCACTCTTTTGATATCCCTTACTTATTTTTTTCTTCCATGCACTAATTAACTATGTAGTACATAGCAAATTGGAATTAAAATTTGCATCACAAAAACCCCCACATATTTCGAGATCCACTATTGAAATTAGGGTTCAATGAATCCATTAGATCTAGGATGTTCGAGTTTTCATGAGGTTCCGCCGTCACTCCCACACTTTACGCCTACCCTAATTTGTTAAATAAAAAAGTTTCGAACCCTTCTGAACGCAAGTACCACATTATTTTTGCTACCCTCTTGGTTTTTGTTGATACATGTGAGAATTTAGTCATGGCAGATGATGTCGCTATGCCCTCGAATCCTCCAGTTTCACTGATAGAAAAAGAAGAGCTTGAAGAAGCACCATTTAACGTGAATGTGTTTCAATGTCGCGTGAAGAAGAACCGTCCAAAAGAATGGTGCGCATTCGAGTCGATCGTTCAGCATGGGATTGTTGATTGTCTCTTAACCCACATGCCTTAACAATCTATTTATAATTTTTTTCTGCTCATGGAGCCACACCAGAAAAGTTTGAAAAGTGTCAATGTGAAGATGATGATGTTTGTTTTCATTGTCGAACTTGGGTTCCCGGTGATGGGCATTATCGTTGGCTGTGAGGCCCAATCAACCCCCTTTCCATGGAGCATCGAACCGAATACCTAACTTGCACCATTCGTCGCATTCTAGAGTTTTTGCAATTGTGATCTATCCCTTTAAAGTTGTTTATTAAGTTGTAATTCACCAGAGGTCACTTAGGTGGAAATGTTAATACTTAAGTTTGATTTTGATTCTATTTAAGAGTCTGATAGAAGTGAAAACTAAATAAAGATGTATTAGGACTACATTTTAAAAATCTTTCAAGTACATCATTCGTGCATGAAGATTATTCTATAGACTAACTTAATATTGTCATGGCGAAATGTTATTGTTAATTATGGGCTTGTATTCCCAATATATCAGTAAAATCCCATTTAATTTTACACCCCCTTTCACCTCTTTACAACATAAAAGGATAATGTACTTAAAAAGGTTTACTGAGTCTTAAAATTAATTAAGCCTTACATCAATTTAAATAAAATAATCTTTTACGCAAAAATATCCAAAGGCTAATTCAACTCTTAATAATTATTACTTGGAGGTTTATCAGGATTCAAATAATTAACACTAAGGAAAACTATGGAACTAAAGCTTAACAATTTGTGGTATTATAATCTATGACTCACATAGATATCAAGGTTTATATTTCACTATTAAAATTTATGGGTTTTGCAACTGTCGTTTGTAACTAAAATTTAGTTACATGTGACACATGCAACTGTAAATTTGTGTAGTTGCATAAAACAAGTTGCACATGACATTCAGTTGCATGTGACTTTATGTATGCAACATGTATATACGGTGTTAATATACATATTCATCCATACATACTAATCCAAATGTAATTGCACCTTATGTGCAACTTTCCTTGTAACTACAATGCAACTAATAAAAATATGACACATGTTTTAAAATTGGACAACTAGCTTGTGGACATGTGTCACTAATTAATTAATTTTTTATTTTCAAAATAAAAAATTCATTGGATTAATCTCAATCATTTAAATTTATGACATTAAGATGATGACACGTGGCACACCATGGAACATTCATTGACCAATTGACACGTGTCCATTTTAAAAGACCAATTATATAGTGACACATGGAAAGTGAAGCCCATCTATTTTTCAATATTGAATAGTAATATATAAATTGTACAATTTATGGCTAATAAGATGTTAACACGTGTTGCCTAATTATTTATGTTATTATTAAACCCTATTAGGTAAATAGGCTTACTAAGGTATGTAAGTAGGTTGAACATAGCTCGGTTTAGGCTATATAAGTAAGATTAGAATAATCCGATTTTATTTTTAAGATTAACCATTTCATAAAAGGAAATTTGGTTTAATTCACTCATCCCCAATGGCATTTGATGTTTCGTTACAACACAGTTATTGCTCCTATTTATATACTAAGCCAAATAGAATTGGAAGCCAAAGGATATGGGATAAAAAAATCCATTGCAAACCTCAGGAATCAACTTAGTTGCACATCAGATGCAACTAATGTATTAGAGTATAGTAGCCAGGGGAGGGTTCTATTGATTCTGGTGTCCCAAAAAAACTTGAAGCCCTCCTCTTGGCGCATTTAACACAATAAGAATCGTCAAAAATGGATTATAAATGAGAAAGTTATGGTCCCCCAAAGTAAAGGGGGTCGAAAATTCAAAAAAACCATTGAACACTACAAAGGCTGATTCTTAAACACCCAGAAATTTCCTTTTATATTGGTTTTTTTGCTAATAAAGTAACAATATGATTTGTAGAACTTCAGTTGGCGCTCCTATAGCACTTTAAATCGTTTAAAATGAATAAGAAATAAGAAAGTTATGAGGTTTGAAAGTAGGAGGCGTCTAAAGAAAAGAAAAAAACAAGTTTTGTAACTTGGAAAAAAACTTATTTTTCTTATTTTTCATGTTTTTCTTCTTTTTAATTTTTCATTACTCCTTGTTTTTTGCACTTCAAAGATGATTGTTGGATATTTTTTAATAATTATAATTACTTAATGAAAATATGATTTTAACATTATTATTTAGCTTAAACTAGTAATTAACTTAAAATGTTTTTGTACTTATAGGTTAATTCGTGTAGCCTATTTACATTAATATACATAAATAATAAAATTTATGTATATAATACCTATTGAATATATATATATATATATAATTGATTATCATTATAATTATAATAGACATTTAATTGATAATTATGACCATTTATAATAAAATTTAATATTATCATATTAATTGATTCTAAATAATTTTTTGTTTAATCAAATTTACATTTTCTGAAAAATATTTCAAATAAAATAAATAATTTTACTTGCCAAAAAAAATATTTAAATATATTTGACAAATAAAATTTAAAAACTTGCAATATATATTTAAACCATGGTTTAGTTTAACATAAATTTGTTTAGCCATAATTAATTTAGCCTAACTTAATTTAACCATTTTTGGTTTTAGCCTAATGTAATTTAGCCATAAATATTTTAACATAGTTTAATTTAGCCATAATTGGTTTAGCCTAATTTATTTAGCCATAAATAATTTAGCCTAATAAAATTAGGCATGGTTAATTTTAGCCTAATTTAATTTAGCCATGGTTAGTTTAACTTTTTTGTTTATTTAGCCTAAGTTAATTTAACTACGATTATTTTAACCTAGGTTAGTTTAAGTTAACCTAAGTTAACATGGGCTTAACCTTAATACTAAAGGCACATAATATTATTATACATAACTTATGTAGATATATTAAGTATAATAATTTAAGTATGTATAAGTTTAGACCATTATTTTTATGACATGTGTCCATGTTGTACACATTTAGTTACACGTTAGTTGCAAACACAATCGTATGGCTGAAAAATTATACAATACCAAATTTATAGTTGCAAACAACATCAAGATAGTTGCAAATGACAACTAGTTGCATGCCAGTTACATAGTGATTGGTTGCAAAAGACAGAATTTCTAGTAGTGTTTCTATCATGTTTTTATTAGTTATTCTTATTTCTATTCCTCCAAAAAACATGTTCTGTATCATGTCTCTTCAACGTTTATGTCATTACTTCCTTTTTTAGTTTCATATAACAAGTTTTTACAATTTTCATCTTTTGTTATTCGTCGAGCTTCATGAAACATGGTTTATATTATTTTGATAAAGTTTTTACCTTATTTCAGAGGTTTCAAAACATGTTTAGTATTCTTTTTTTCATATTCTAGGGGTATGTTTTAAATGACTTTTCAAATCAATACAACAAAGTCACTAATGTAACCAAGTTGCAAAACTTAACCCAATGATCTTGGATGTTCGAAGGTAAATTGAAGTTAGCCTTCAAATTGTCCAAGAACACCCAAGGGTTGTGGGAGGAACACTACAATAGGATAATAAAGCTTCATTCATAAAAAACATATATGACACAATGGTCAATAAATAGTAGTTGGATGTTTGAAGGTAATGTATTGAATAGACCATAACATTTCCTTCAAATCCATTTGGCTTCAATCAATCACTATAAAGTATTTTCGATATAATCTATAGGATTAGAATAAAAAACATAACAAATATATGTACCAAGAGTTAGTTTAAAACATGGGTTAAAACCTTAGGCAAACAATATTTGAAAATTACCATTCAAATGGATAGTCAAAACCTATGTACATAAATAGAAAACCTTTAAAAATGTTGAAACATGGGTTAAACCTTGAACCAAATGGTATTTATAAATTACCATTCATTGGATAGTTGAAATTTGTATACATAAATTAAAAACCTACAAAGATGTTGAAACATGTTACCAGAACATGTTTTTAATGTTACATTTTGTCGAATCACTTTGCTTAACTAGAAACAAAAAGGGAACCCATACTTCCTTTACTTAGGAATGTTGTAAGTTATATGTTATATTTTTGTGAGATTGTTCCCAATGTTCTTAGATGTTCAAATGTAACATATGGAAAACTCTGAAACATTATCTAAGAACACCCAAGAGCTGTGGGAGAAGCGCTGCAAGATTATAACCTAGTATTCATACTCAAAAAACAAGTGGATTGTTGCAAAAAATTGTTTACAAAAACAAAAAAAGTCAAAAACCCAAACAACAACGAGTGAAATGAACAAGTAGAGAACAAGAAGTTAACGACAAGGAACAAAACAATGCAAACCCAGACAAATAATGCGGGAAATGAACATAATATAAACAATAAACTCGTCTTCTTTGTGAGCAAATATTCGGTGTGCAACTTTTGAACCTTTGACACAACATGTGTCAATCGCCATAAAATAATATAAAAACCAATATCCACCTACAAACAACAAGAAGCTTCAATAGGGTGAAATAAAACATGCTATTGGTTTTTAAGATTGTTCATGCACAACATTATTGTGCTTTGAAAGGAAAAATGAAAATGAAGAAAGTTGTAGATAAGAACATGATGAATGACCTAGTGTGCGCGAAAAGACATAGCTTCCCTAGTGCCATCATGAGCTCTTTTTGTTATCAAAACCCTAAGTAAATCTATGGGGGGGGAACGGTGATGAAGACATTACATTTTGGTGAAAAAATACACAATGACAATGTGAAGTTGAAAAGGTCTAAAACGTCATGGATTGGTCATGGGGCACCGATGGGGATCACATGGGGGAACATGGAAGATGGGCATGTGGGGCTGAAACATAGCTCTTGAAATGTTATATGTTTTGATGGGGATATGTTTGGGGGGTTCGGACTGCCCGGGCATTGAAATGTGTGTCAAGCTGCTCGTTGAAACTTGATAAGTTTTGGTGGGTGATAAGTTTCAGAGCTCATGTTCCAAGGCATGCGGTTTCTGACCGGCCGAAACCGGCGCCAAGCCACCACCAAAACATGACATGTTTCTATGTCAATTTGCTCTCAGGGCCGCGCTGCCCGTGGAAACCCATGCTGGGCTGCCTTGAAGTGAGCGACGCATTTACAACTTGTCACTGAAATAACCTTGGGGATCAATCCAAAAACAATTTTAAAAGTCAAAGAATTGGGAAGAGTGGGTGGTTCTTTCACGAAAACCAACATTCTTTGAGGGTTTTGAATACCCAAAACCGGCCAGTTCTTTGATTCTGATTTTTTGAAATACCTGCAACAGTGATTAGTTGATTCTGTTTTTAAAATACACAGAACAGGTGGTTCTTTGAAAAATCAAAGAACCACACAACATTGGTTGGGAACTTGGGTAGTGGTGTAGGCAGGGTGAAATATTTTATTAGGACCTAATCATCTTCTTGTGTCTTTCCACATTCTCTCCTGATTGCAGATCTGTCAGGATCAAAATAGACATATCTCATGGCACGCTAAAAGATTGACAAGAATCCCAAGGTAAAGCAGGCCAGCACTGGAGCCTTCAAACAAAAACCTTAAAAAACAAATGTGGGAAGTTTTGACTTTGTACAACCCAAGGACCAGTTTGCAGTCAAGCAAAACCCATTATTTCCCTGTCCAGGAAGACTTGAATCTTCAAACAAAAGTTTTTAGGGATCCCAAATCTGCAGGTGGCACCACTTGCAAGAAGATTCAAGCACTGCTTGTCAATCTTAAAAGTCAGGTGTGTTCAGCCAAAGGGGGCTACTGCAAAGGGGGAGGTGGTATATCAGGCTTGGTCCTCTATGTAAGTAGCACAAGCTTTTCCAACTAAGTTTTGGAGAACTGGGTTCCTTCACGACTTGGCCAGCCTTCCCTAATTATGTGAAGATATTTTTAAAAATTTATTCATTTTCCTTATGGTCGCATCCTGCATGTTAAAGATTTTATTTTATTTTATGTAGAGATAAAAGATTTAATTCTTTTTTATGTCCAATCATTGTGGACTCTCTCTCGCTTTTTGTGACTTATTTAATAGGGTGGAAGGCCAATTTTGTAACCATACAAAGCCCTCCTCTTAAATGATAAGGGAGGTTCAAACCAGTGTTGGACAGGTATCCACTTTTGAACATACCAGATTGGTACTGAAATCAGGTGGGGGTTATATATATATGATTTATTCATACCTGGCAGGTACTGGTATTGGGTGCTTTTTTGAGCTTTCATACCTCAGGTATAGGGTTTTTATGATTTATTTATTTAATTATTTTCTGTCCCGCGCAAATAATCAGGTTTTGATTTTCTGGGGACCCACCTATTATTCATTTGCTTGTTTGAGCAATACCGTATACCCTCAATAATTTTTTAATAATACCCACCTGTCATGGATAAGGATCAGTTTTTGCAATATCGTGTTTGAAAGCCACCCAATATGGTGTCAAGTTATTCTTTGGTGTGCATACAAAATTGTGGGTCAGTTTTTGCAATATCATGTTTGAAAGCCACCCCACAATTTTTATAATCTCCATTCCATGTGCATTGCTGTCACAATTGCCAAACCCAATGTCACATGTGGCAAGTGATCCAGCTACATGATTCAAGATAAAATACTATGATGAAAAAAATTGGGTTTAAGAAAATAATGAGCGCCCTTCTTGGATGAAGTTTGGATGTATGCAGAAAGATATAGGTAGGGCTTGTTTTTGGATCAAAGTTATGCCCACCAAATAGTCTCATATTGGGTCTCTAGAAACTTAACACCTACTAGGCAGCCTTTGCAGGACCTTAGTTGATTTTGGATCCAGAAGATGGGTTCTTTCATATCTTGCCCAAGACCCTGGTTGACAAACGCCTGATAAATTAATTCCAACTAACAGTGGTTTTATGTGAAGTTATTTAAATTAATTTGTGTATCCAGCTGAGGTCATCTCCGGTCTCCTGAGATCCTGAGATGACTTATGCATCGTCACCAAGGGGACTGGGGAGGTAGGAAAATTAACACACAAGAACAATTACTGTAGTACCTTGGCAGCTTTGACACTAATTATATTATTTTCAAAAATCTTGAAATTCTCAAATAGATATATATATTTAAGACCAAAATTTAAAAGGAAAATAAAGAATTTTCAGGAATATGCTATCTGTCGAAATGAAAAATTGAAAATTAATGAATTATTTGACCAACAATTGTTGAAGTTGCCAAGGTACTATGATATAAGATCTTTACAGAAGGAAGCATCTCTAGGACAGGAGAGAGAGACTGTCAGCCATGCCAAGAGAATGGGAACTTGGGGTTTTAATTCTCAATGTTGAAATATAGAAAATTTGGCAACACTTTCCAATATTTGGCCCCAACTTATTTTGTCCAAAAAAAAACACTGATGGGGAGGGGGGGGAACCTTCAAAAGTAGCTAGTGTATCCTATATATAATTACAACATGTGTGTCTGTCCGTGCGTGTGTCCGTCTGACGCGACAGGTCCGCGTTTTAATGACACGGCGGAACCGGCCCGGACGGTCGGATTCTGAAAACAGGAACCGGCCCGACCAGTCGGATTCCGAGAACGGGCGGCCAGACAGGGCAGGGCGGGGGGCAGGGCAGGGGCACCCACGGGCCCGGGCCGGAAAAAACGGGGTTCTGGAAAACGGGGTTCGGGAGAACGGGCGGCCAGACAGGGCAGGGCGGG
>Ga0209208_10005921_pt1 | contig 16944 bp, 11 predicted proteins | sample S1TSphfallax_3_FD_187694 | JGI IMG/M metagenome (GOLD analysis project Ga0209208, IMG submission 187694) | Host-associated microbial communities from peat moss isolated from Minnesota, USA - S1T2_Fd - Sphagnum fallax MG (SPAdes) (version 2) | ecosystem: Host-associated > Plants > Peat moss >...
TATACAAATAAATCTTAGTTATTTTCCTTTTGCACATGTAGGTAATTTCTTTGAAAAGGTCTTGCACTATGCACACATAAATTTGATATTTAGATGTTTTGAACAAATGGTAACAATGGATGAAAAACAATTGGATGAAAAAGTTGAAACAACTTTGTTCTTAATTCATGCATTTTCGTGTATGCTTCATTTACAAGTTTGAGGATTTGGCAATTGTTAAATAAATTAATTTGTTTTATTCTGTGGATTTATCTAAAGTCCATGGGTTCAAGCCACGTATAGTTGTGTGCCCTAATTTCTTTAGATATGAAAAGACACATTGTTTAATCCATTATGCATTGTTAATCCCACTCTCACTAGGGCTTTGTGGTGTATTGGAAATAGAGGTTTTGTTTTAGGGTGGGAGTTGGGAATGGCAATAGATGAGGATCCCATACTAGAGGCATTAAAGGCCGGCTCTGAACGAAAGGACCGCTTAAAAAAGGTATTTGCCAATTTGGAAGTCCAAAGAAAAGAGATAATGAATGTTACCATGGAGTGGAAAAACATCAAAGAGTATTTTGTAGATCTTAACTAGAGTTTGCAAGAGTGATTCCAAGATCTAATCACTAAGGAAAAGGCTTTTGAAAGCAATAGCAAGCACTTCTACAAGAAGCCCTTAACAAAGAAGGAAGAAGTTGTGTCCACCAAAGAGCAAGCCATGCTTTCTAGGGTACAAAAACGAAAAGATTGTGCCAATGCTTCCTTATTTAAAAAGAAGCTCAAATGGTAGGAAGAAAAAAATCACCTTGAAATTGAAGTTGTTAATGGGAAGTATCCTCAACAAGTGATTGCTTTTAATAGTGAAGTCGCCACCACCATGAAACCAAAACCTATACATTGTGTATTCATTGTTCCCAATGGCCCTACTCCTCCTCCCTTTCAAGCCATAGAGGTAGATGCTACAACTTCCAAGCTTGTAGGAATTAGCAATCTAACCCCATCATTTGAAGTTGTTGTTGTTTCTTATGTGTCAATCATTACTAACAAGTAGGATACCACACATCAGAACAACAATATGGCTCCTATAGGTATTGCCATCACTTCTAACCCTAAACCAATAATGTATGATGTGAGGGTGCAACCATAGTTCAAGGCATTGTTTGAGAATATGGATGGAGATGGATTGTGTTGTCTAATCATCATTTTTTGTTTGTTGACTTGTAATTGAAATTGGTGATTATAGGTGGAGGCAAAAGGAGGTTGGCATTGTTGTGTCATTATGCTCGATGTTAAAAAAGTGAAGTAGATGTGATTTTGTGGTATAACAAGACTACAACTTGGACATCCACGGAAGCTTAACACCAGGCCTCAATTTTAGCTTTTCGTCATTTGATGGGCAATTAAAGGTTCCCTAATCTCTTAATCTATGTGTCTTTAACTAGTTTTTCAAAGTTTTTTGGTTTAATCAATGTTCCCAAATAGGTAGTGGGTCTTCCATTGGTAATTACCAAGTTATTGTATAAACGATACAAATACTTTTGTTCATTGATATACCTTATTGTTGTAGGCTAAATCATGTCCTTGGTGAAAATTATACATAGGATTGGTTCAACATTGATGTTGCTGTAGAAAATCAAAGATCATACTTGAAAGAACATCCTCCTCAACCAAAACCAAAGCCTACACCAATATAAAGGGAGTTACCAATTATCTTTATGAGTGACGATAACCATAAGTTAATGGAAGACATACCAAAAGGATTAAATGTGGTGGATAATGCCCATAGTATAATCAATGACATGACTTCGAAATTGGAAGTTAATAGAAATGAACATGGTGAAAGGATGACAAAGGAACTGGCCACAAGTAACAGATTTGGTAAACTTGAAAATCTTTCAAAGCCTGGTGGGACTATTAGCTAGCAAACAAAACAATTACAAACAAACTCTAGTCATAACCATCTTCAAAGACATAGAACATCTCAGTATTGTTATATTGAGAGTTTCATGTTTATTGTTTAATGTTTTTGCAAGTCAATGTCAAGGATTGTGGGGCTATGAATTAGTGTTTATCCTTTGCATACCATTTGTTTGTTCAGATGCATGTTGTAATGTACTTGGGCTAAAGAGCCTAACTTTAAAATCTAGGTACATGGTGTTATTAAGTTGGAATATAGAGAAAAAAAATTTGATCAAAGAGAGATGTTATCACCTTTTACAACAAATAAGGTGTCATAAAATGTTTTAACTACTAACCATTTAAGGTCCTAACTACTACAATTTGGATTCAAGCAACAACTTGTGAATGCAACTATTATTGAGTGCAAAGAGCTCATAACAACCCTAAACTAACCGGTACTCAATGTGCCAAAGCATGAATTGCCAGCCAAATTTGCGACAAAATCTTCAAAAGCTTCCATCCATGTATTGGTGAAAGGAAAACAAGCGCCCAATGGATTTTCCAATTGTTTCATAGACAGATGGGATGAGAACATGTTAAGGTTATAATAATACAAATATGTTGTTGATGATTATATGGTAGCTTTGGTGAACACCAATGGGGATGAGTTTTTAACTTTTTGTAATTTATTTAAGACAATATTTAGAGACCAAGCTCTTGTATCTCCTAAAAATGGGGCAAGTTAGGTTGCCCAAAATGTTATAGAGATGATAACAGAAGAAGTGGTGGCGTTACAATCCATATTTGAAGAAAAAGGCACTTACTTAACTAAAGACTTCATGTAATTTCCCATAACATTTGAAGCAAATGTTGATGTGCCATTAAACATGGAAGTAAATAATCCATTGATCTAGTGTTCATGTGTTTCAGGGTTCACAACCCATCTTGTGATCCATGTGAAAATTATGGTCTTTATTTTGAAAAGAAAATTTGAATGCAAACTTAGTTCCATGTAATGAAGCTCATGGGTAGATGCAAGCTACTGTGGTTCAAAAGTGACAAGAGTCCCAATCCCAAAACTCCATATAAATGGAAAATAACATTAGAACGGAAAAAAAAATTAAACCAATGCTTTGTGGGCCCTATGTGGTGATTAATCAATTAATAAAATTCATATAAATGGTTCCCCATTTTAAAAACTCTTTAATATACATGTTAGGTGAAAAAAAATATCAATCCAACAAAAAATGACCAAGATTGGGACTTTTGAAAATATGACCCAAATTTGGTCATTCAAAAGTCCATAGTTATTTGTTCATTAAAGTTTTTCTTGTAATTTGTTTTTATTTTATTTTTTTTTCATCATGTATCATATATTGAGTCCCTATAAAAATATTGAAATGAAATCATAACAAAAAATGCATTTGAATACTAATGCATGACCTAGATTATAGTCCATATGTCCACTTTAAAAGTTCATTACTATATAATTGGTGTATGTTTATTGAATTTCGCCCTTTAAAAATTATTCTTACTCAAGTTGGAAATCTTAATCCATAAATATTTTTTTCAAATTAATGATTTTACAATGTGTTTATGGCATTCGAATAAAGTACACTATGCAAAAAGTCCATAAGGTTGCAAAAAGTGAACCACCATAGCTTGCATCTACCTTCATCATGTACATGTGAAGATATTGGTTGGGTGTCATTATCCCCATGAAATGTCGATTGTTGCCTTCAAAAGCAAGAATCATTGTCTTGAATTTCTATTAGAACTGACAAAAAAGTTGGGGAATTTTGCATTACAATTGGTGGGTGCATTGATGTTGTATGACCTAGTCATCGTAATTAAAGAATTGGCGCACACTTTGCTACAAAAGACCTCATTAAATGAAGACGTTTTGGATTATGAAAATGAGACAATGATAAAACCCATAAACCCAAATATTGGAATGTTGGCTAAAGGGAAAGATCTATCCACAACATATGTTCACCACAACAAAAGGTGTCCTTGTACGCCAAGTGATTTCACTAGATTTTGAGTGAATTCATTGGTCTTAGTAAATGGGGTAAATGGGGACTAGTTGGAAAGTATTGAATTCACTAGTCTTAGTAAACAAGGACTAGTGAATTGCACCCACATTTTGTAATAGTGGTTCCCTTAACATTGAGGAAATTGTAGCGCAGTGGAGCCTTCGAATTAAATCTTGTAAAAGGTGATAATGCGAGGAAGTCAAATATTCCAAACAAAGATGACAAAACATAGGTGCCAAAGCTTTCAAATACTACAAATCATAGGTTGCACAAGACATGCATGAATTTATTAGAGGTTGATGACATTAGTGTGGAAAATGGGAGACTGAAGGAGGAGTGGGAGGCATGGAAAAAGTCAGGAAGGCATTCTAAGATGTGAGGGATCAAGGCAAAGCTGCCAACATACAAGTATAGGAGTGATTTGCTTAAAACTTTCAACAATTATTTTATCATTATAATTTGTGGCTAGACAAGTTGTGGATAGAATACATAGGTGCATGCATGCCTATTTCAATTATACATTTCATCTCACAATGTCAAAAAAAGGATCTATCTACTCTATTTCACAACATGATCCAGTGTGTTCATACTATGTAATTAAGATTGTGGGTGTGATTAGGGCATAGTTAACATGAATAATTTTCTTTATGATTTTGTTGCATGTCTGCATATGTTCACAATGGTGCATACCTTTTTGGTTCTATAGGTACCATAATATGTCTTTGGGGACTACATTGAAATGGGCAAAGGTGCGAAATGTAACATAATTTGCATATAATTGAGGAGATTGTTTGCCATTGGGTTGGTTGATCGTGTATATCAAAGGAGCGTAGCCAAGATGTTGGTGAGATTGTGAGTTTGTTTCATCATGGGCTTTCTCAATTTCAATCCATGGATGTCAACAGATGCATGTCTTCTTATAGATCCAACTCTCCTATTGGGCATTATCTTATGTGGATTGTTGTCATGTGTTGCAAACTTTTGCTTATGGGTTACAATTCATCAAAATTAGAAATGCAGGGGGCTAATGTTTTTTTTTGCAAATGGGTGCAGTGGATTGTTCTGTAGAGTCTTGTGGTTTTAAATACAAACATATTTCTAATTCACAATGTTATAAAGTGAGAAGTAATATTGATTTTTTTTTTGGTTTACAAATGGGTTATTATAGTAGATTGGATAGTTATAACTCGCATCACACTAAACTACTATTTTGTAGTACGGGTATCTTACTACACCACTTGTTATTAGAACCGAATTTGGTTGGTGTGACCCATGTCATAATTGATGAGGTGCACAAATGCACCTTGGAGGGTGATTTGCTTCTCCTTCCCCATTGATTTTTGCAAAGGTAATGCAATGAACCCCCAACAATCTCGTGAGTGTAATGGGATTTGAATTGTGTGAGCTTTTTTGTTTACACAAAACTCAACAATCTCTTATGTTATCTTTAAAATTCATGCCCATAAAAATACACAAGAATGCCAAGTTTGTACATATTTAGTGTTAGCATTCTAAAATTAACAAACTATAGTGTGATGTTTATTCACACATCTTTGATGGCTTCCAAGTTGTTCAACAAAGGTGAGTTGACTTATGTTGGTTGTGTTTGATGTAACTTGCTAGGAGTAACAACATTCTTCATGTGATTTTAATGTCGACAAGAGTGGATCTTGGTCCCTTTGCTAACTACTTCAAACAAGGCCTAGGGTACAACCCTCTTGTGATGACAAATCATGGTTTCATGTTTCATGTATGTGAACTTTATCTAGAAGATGCACTGGAATTGACAAGTTATAAAGTGGGACACAACTCATGTTATGCCATTAGAAAAAGAAAACTACCCCAACAGAAGATGTTTCTCAATTAACTAGATTTGTCAATCGAAGGATCTCTTCATTCATGGGGGGAATAGACGACTAGGAATTAGGGCTTGATGATCATGATGATTCTACAATTGTAGCCAATGATTTGTACAACAAGGCCACTTGACAATTCCTGACTATGGTTGAAAAGAGTATCATCAACTTTGAGTTAATTGAAACATTGATTTGTTCAATTTTGCAACTATAGTTAAAGCCATCTACCAAGTATGGTTTCCTTACAACCAATGATGGAGATGTTGAAAGGAAAGAGGGGACGGCCTTGGCGTTGAGTAATGGGCATTAATGTTTGAGATCATGAATTCAATCACTGACCATTAAAAATTTTGTTTATTACAAGCACATCAGGAAAAGTCCAAAAAGATTTGAGAAATCTATAAGGAGAAATAAAAAGTTATGATTAATTTTCAAATACTCATTGTAACATTGCTAGTGCATATCATGGGTTGATTTAGTAAGTTTATATTGGGTGGCTGTTTAAAATGTATAAATGTTTCAACTTATTGACACTCATTGATAGGCCTTGTTTAGAAGTTTTTAAGTCATCAAGTATAACATGTGAACTACAAAATGACAAACTATTCAAAAAGTTGTGTATGTCATGAAATTGAGGAGGCAACATCTATTAATCTAATGCTTCAACATGTCCGGTATGCCTCATCTAAGATGTTTTTCATTAAACTTTATGTTGTCAATGTACATCTTCACAAACATCTATTGAGCTCCCCATTCCACATCATTTTGGCATTCATTGCTTTCCAATGGCATTTGAAATGTTATCCATTCAATCGTGGTTTGTAATAAATATCACCACAAGGTACTAATTAATCTCTTCAAGTTTTTTGAAAACCTACAAGTTATTCCATTGATCAATCTTTTGAATGGATTATTTTGTATCCCACTTTTCTAGATCCCATAATGGGGGATCTTCCTTACACAATAGCTTTAGTGACACATTGTTTAGAAATTTTGAAAAAAAATGTTCAATAATTAAAACATCCAAAAGAGTTAGTACTAAATTTCCTTCCATTATAGACTTTAACAAAAAACTAATGAAGTATGTGATAATAAAATGACATTTATTAACATTTGAAAAAAATTGAACTCAAAATTTTCTTAATGTTGTTCTTTCTTGGCATGTACTAGATAGTTTTTGGTTTAGTAGTAGGTTTCTTAACATTAAAGGAGCTTTAACCATAATTTTTCAAGTGCAATTTTTATTTTGTTGATGAATGGACCAAGGTGAGTATTGATTCATTAAAACCATGAGAAATTCAAGTGCCCAAAAAGACTTTGGTGATGTAGTGATGAATGATGTAATGGCATAGCTAAAAGCTTGGGCTAAAGCTCATGATGTCAATGGCTCGAAGAAGGGTACTCTTAACTCCCTATCCATCGTTCTTCTTGTAGTTTTCCACCTCCAGGTACTTTTAGTTTTTAGGCCTATCTCTGTAATTACTTAACAAATCTCATGTCTCTAAGGGTTGGATAAATTAGTTATAATCTTTGTGAATTGGTATCAATTAGAATCCTTTTGGATTGGTAGTTTTTTTGTCAAATGAATTAAATTTTCAAAGAAATTGGTTTTGGCAACCCACTATGGATATTATAGATTTTAACAATTTAATTTTAAAAGGTTCATGTTATGTAATCACATCCATGTTAGTAGAGCCCAAAGGCAAGGACAATCCATGTATGTAATTACCCACATGGAGCCAAGGTTGCCAAATGGAGTGATTTTTATCAGCCCCATAGGGTTAAGCAAGACCGCCTAATTAAGATTTCGAAGTCTTTTTTGTTGTATTCATCTTTGATTACCCATTGGGGGTATTGGTGGCTCATTATTTTATCACATCAATTTGAGGCTAACTTTGACAGATGATGGTTTTTTGGTAGGGAAAGATTAACATTGCTGAAGTTGGAGGAAATGTGTCCTCCATGGGGGGCTTTGATATAGTAGTTAGATGTGCCTTGAAAAACTTATTGAAAAGATGAAAGTTCTAGTCTTGCTTGTTGTGTTAATTATTGATATCAATTTGATAGTTTATCATATGTTTGTTGAACTAGAGGAAAATGGAAAACATTCTTGTATATGGCTACTACATAAGCTCAAGATGGTTGATTTGGGGTGGTGGTAGGCAAAGGATCAAGAAAAAGTGAAACTTCTTTTTGAAAATAAAGCCATAGAAGAACAAAAATCTCTTTTGGAGTAAAATGTGCGCCATCAAATTTGGGAATTTAAACATAACAAGCAGGTGTGTTGCTACCAAATAACTTTGTGGTTTGGACATGGCAATGAATCAAGTTTTTTGAGAGAAGTTGGATTACCTTAACCATGTTGTTAGTTAGCGAAACGAATTAAATGATTCAATTTCTCCGATTGTTTATAGTTATGTAGATACAATTGTTCCGAGCATTTTGCTAGCAAAAATTTATGGTGGGTACTTGACATTTACCCAACAAACAATAGGTCTATCAAGCTTTGAAAGAGTTTTGATTTTGTATTGTTTAAAACAATGGTTTGTTGAAGTGGAAAGGAGCACAAGCTCAATGCCCAACATTGAGCTCTCTAATGAGGGTTGTTCTTGTCGTTCATATTCTTGTAGTTTTTTTTTAATGGTAGGATTTTTCCTTCTTCTTTTGAATTATGGGTTGGGTACAGGCAATGGATAAACAATTGCATGAACTATCATTCACCATACAACAAAAGGAGTAGTTAATCCAAGAACTTGCATGTAATGAAGTAGAGGCCAAACATTTGAATCAATAGTATGAATATTGCATGCTTGAACTTGAAACGAAGGTCCGTTCAATACCCAATTTTTTTTTCATTAATGGCCTTCTTTTTGTTTTAAAATTAAAGTGAATGAATGGAGTTTACAACTAACAATTTTTTGTGTATTTTTGCATGTGGGTCATGGTGGTTATAGCTCCACATCACTTCTTCACATGGTTTGGTTATTGTGAATGAGAGGGAACAAGAAGGAAGTAAAAGCATTGAAAAAAGAATTGGAGGTTATTGACAAGAATGTTTTTAGAGGATTTGAGGAAAAGAAATAGTCTACATGAACAAAATGAATAGAAGGCGAAGAAGATCATAGATTAGTTGATAGCTTTAAAAAAGTAGTAGTGGGAGCAAAAGTCCTAGTGTTTTGAATAGTAAAAGGCCAAATCTAATGTCAAAATAATATGGACTAATATGGCCAACTCAAGGTTGATTCAGGGTTTTTGTGGATAATGGATCCTAGGCAATCAAGTAGGTCGGGCAAACCTTGTTGTAAAATAGGAACATGAGTTAATTATGTTGAAGGTTGATTCTTAGTGGCCATTTGTGGCTAGTGGTGCATATGCAACAACTATAACATGAAATCACCCAAATGTGAACACAACAAGATTGCTTCGAAAAGAAGATTAAAAAAACCATAGAAAAATTTGAGGATGAACATGATATCCATCTAAAAAATATTGTTGCCTTGAAAAAAAAAGTCAAAAAATTAGATGAAGCATGTGCATGAACTTGAAATACAAGTCCCCTACAAGGGACATATGATTGTTTCTACATGTCCTTTACCTTATTCATTTTCCAGAACCCCCTAAATCATGCAAGCATTCATATAGTCATCCTATGTGTGTTCAATGGAATAGCCAACAAAACAATAATTATTTTTGTTTATTCATGGTCTATCCTATAGGTTGAAAGTATAATTCAACATGTCAATTTTCCTTTTTCCAATTTGCATTATGTTTAAATTACGAACATATGTTGTAGACAAGACAAATTTATTCAAAGTTTTGTTACTTGGATAAAAACATCAGTAATATACATCCAAAAGACATGCATGCTTTGAGAATTACAAAACAACACTTATGATGTTGAAAAGTGGTTCCAACATCTTTGTTTCTCATCATGGGTCCCCATGTTGTTCCTCTTTGTCTTCTTCTTTGTTCTCTTTCTGTTTAACAACTGTTAAAATTAGCTTCACCAGATTCAACAAGGAACAATGTTACCTTTAGTTTATAGGGTGACTCATAGTTTTACAATGAAGAATCAATTGTGCATGGATATGTGTGTGGTATAGATGGAAAATCAAAAACAACAAAAAGTGATGAGACGGAATAATAAGGATATTGTAGCTACCAACAAGAAGTTAAAGGAGCTTGGTGTCCTTGACACAAAGGTTGTTAGTTCCAAAATAAGCAACCATGAACGGAGTTTGGCATATGACCACTCTTTCAAGGGCAATTTAAAGAGGGTGACAATAATGGTCCTTGTGTTGGAGACTTCATTAACATGCAACTTATCAAGTAGTGTGGAACAAGTAGAGGTAATGCTCTTGAGAATGAAATAAGTTGGGATACTCAAAAATAAACAAATGCTATTTTTTCTCCCTTTTAAAACAATCAAACATGTTTTTATTGTCATTGCCATCTTCTTTTCAAACATATTTAGTGTTCCTTTGACACAACTTACATTAAAAGATGTAATAGATTTGGATTCTCTTATGTTATGTTTGATTAACAATTTTGGAGAGATAAAATGTGATTTATCATTTATCCATGGTATCTTGTAAGGCTGTTATGGAAACTTCTGTGTTGCAAGGTCTCGAACAATTGGTGTTATTTCCAAGGTATACTTTCATTACCTCAAGTTTTTAAGAGCTTTATGTATTTGTCTTCATACCCATTAGTTTGAATCTAGTCTTTGAAGCACCTACAAACTAACCCTTACTTTGTTTTTTGTATTATGTGGTTTACATCTATGTTGTTACTTTGCAAAGGTCCTGAAAGAAAAAACATTGTTTTAAGTTGAGGTTTTGGGTTGTGTAGTTGGATATTATGGATAAGGGAATAGATGCTCGCAACTTTTTATTGAGGAATGTGGTTCCTATGTGCTTCGGCTATGTTGGTGTTGTTAATTGAAGTTAGGAAGTAAAAGGACAAATTTTCAAGTTATTTTTTAAATTAAGAATAATTGTTGCATTCAACAAGTTTGAAGGTATTTTAGGTTGTATGGAAAAGGATATGTGTTTATCTATTTTTTATGGTGTTAAATAGACCTTTCCACTTGGCATGCAAGTTTAGCATGTAGGTATCCCAAATCATTGAAGCATTCTTGAAATGGGTTTATGTATTTGTTGGGACAAATATGGATTAATTGATGTAGTCTTGAGGCTAGCAAATGTGTTTGTTGTGTTATAGAAGTCTTTTAGGTTGTAAAACATATACATGTGGCTTTGGACATGTCTATAGGACATTGCTGCAAATAAAAACATTTGTGAAGCTTTTGTCTATGAAAAAACCTTCTTCTAAAACCAACCTATAAGTGATCCCTTTTTGCCTTATTTATTTACCCATTAGTAAAAAAATTCTATTACAAGGTATATTGACTTTCTGAAATTAGTTGTTGTGATAATTTTGGTGTTTTTTAGTATTAATAAGTATTAATTTTTGCAACATTTTATAGGTATATCACAATCTATCAAAAAGGTGTGGAATTATTCAATTGGTAGAAAAGTTGAATTTGGTAAATAGTATTTTGGTAATGTTGCTGGTTTTTTTTTCTATTTTGTACCTTCTTTACATTTGATTGTAATCTAATGAACTCACCATGTCTCAAATGTTACTCCTTGCCCAAATATTAGTGCAACGTATAAGGGTCATACTTCTTGATTTGAAAGCTTGCATCAACATTTAGATGATCACCTCATAAAAAGCTTGCAATTTATGGGGAACTCACTAACCAAGGTGAATTTCATGTCTTTTCTTGTTTGTTTAATGTTAGTTTGATGCATAAAAGTTGACAACAACCAAAGAGTTTGGAGGAGCATATAAAAGAAATGGATTTATGTTGATGATAGTAGGATTCAATGAGTAATGATATGTGGTTATCTTGTTTGGAGCTATAGTTAGGCCAAAAGACATTATCACTTAGCATCATCACCAAATACTCTTATGGTAAAAGATTTCATCTTGTGTTCTAGCTATAGCTAACCATGCATTAACATTTTCACAAATGCATTTTTCCATTGTGTTGCATTGTTGGAAAAATATTTGCCAAGGTGCAAAGTTAGTTATTTCCTTGATGACACAATCTCCCCTATGTTGATGCATGTCACACACTTGAAGGCAAAATAAGAAATGAATATTTCTAAAAAACAAATTTCTTTTTGCTTTCATTGGATATGTGGGAACATGGGGTTGTTATATTGATTACTATCAAACTTCAAGTTTTGATATATCACATGACAAGGTTTGTGATGTTTGATTGTCCTTAAGATTTTTATTGAGTAGTGGCAGTAGCAACAACAAAAGGAAGAGGAAAGAAGAGGAGAGAAGTGGGTAGGAGGACATGCTTCCTTATAAGATCGAAAACAAATGCATTACATACTACAAGTTGGCTTGTCTTTGGGGTTTTATTCTTGAGGATTCTATAAGGGCTTTGTTCGTGTATTTTGATAGGGTTTTGTTTTTTCTTTTGAGGATTTTGATTTTAGGTTTAATTTTTGCAAAAGGGAATGTTTATGCTTTCTTGGCGCGTTGAGATGTGGAATGCAACAATGTACTAGATTTTTGGATTTTTCTTTCTATTGTGAGTGTAATGTAATGCAATTTGTTAGTGGTCTTATTGTTGTTACTATAGAATTATTTTACACCAAACCTTTTGTTTGATAGGAATGAGTTGCTACATAATTGTGTAAAAACTTTTGAAAATGCTTCTTAGGCAAGTATTCTTGTGTTGTCACAAGCTTTTTAGGCTTTTTGTAGCTTTCACAACATGTTCCACAAAATTACTTATACTATGATTTTTTCACTTTTGAGTGGGGTTTTTCTTTACTTTGTGTCATCATGCAGTCTTCTCATTTCCCAAGAAAATGGTCATAAATAGTTGTCAACTTGACAATATGGTTGAACAAATAGCCCAATGTTGCATAGAGCCAAGTGACATTTAGAACAATTTGGTTCTAAGCTTTAATTGTTTCAAAATGCTTTAATCCTTCAAGTACTTCAAAGCATTCATAGTTGAAATATCAATTCTTAATTTATGACATAATAATGAAGGTGCAAGGTTACCAAATGGTAATGATGGTAATTTTTGATATAGACACATGATAGAATTTTTAAAAAAATTCAATATACTCCCCATTTATTTGGTACGAAATTTGATTGCTTACTTCAAGGTATAAATTGAAAATAAGATTGCATTAGTGAAGGACATTTGACTTATTTCATGCATAAAACAAATGGAAGAATAATTTAATGTGAATGCAATTGAAAATAAAATCAAGACTAATCATGGACTTAACAAAGATTGAACCATTGTATGAAGCACGATTCCCTAGTACTTAGAAGTAAATCTCCATGGGGATTGCATCCCAATGGGGAAAATCAATAATTTTAAATTTTTAAATATTTGATTTTTGAATATTTCATGTCCAAAACTTCAAAGCACCATAATTATCAAAAGCCTTATCCAATATATGATCATTCCTATAGCCCTCATCAATTGCTTTCCAACATTATGTTAAAACCTTGATTTGGATTAATTTGTTCATCCAAATTATGCTCTAAGTGTGGAAGACTCTTTAGGTCATTATGTGTCCCACATATTTATATAATTTTATTGTTTGTAATACAACTATATTTGCGAATGGTAGCCCAAAATTATATAACGTTCTTTAAGTTCTTTTCAATAACATGTTAACAACCAGGCCACAAATGGTAATTGTTTTAGAAAAATGAAATAAATCATTTTAGAGTTTTTTTTCCTTTGCAAGGCTAAAACCAATGAATTTATTATTTAATGCATTTGTGGACATTAATTAATAGCATCGTTGTCTGAAATAACCATTAGTGAAACTCAACCTATCAAAATGCTTATGGGCATTAGCTAAGGATATTCAAAGGTTGAAAGTTGTTAATCATAATCCTTCCAATGCAAGGTTACTAGGTGGAAGTTCACAACATGCATTAACAATTCCCAATTCACCAAGTTACGAACAAAAATATGGATAATTCTATGAGGCAAAATAATTTTTTTGGAATCCTATCTACTTAAGTTGATAGTTAAAGTTGCCCTAGTGCAAATATCTCTAACCTACCAAGAGCTCATGTAAGCATTAGTTCCATTTTTCATTTATTTTCTACTGTCAATCCTACATGAGTTTTTAGATGCCAACATGATATAGAAGGCCAATTCATTTCCTTTGATTGAAAAAGCCCAAAAATTTGGAAGAAAAAAGGTAGATAGGGTAGTAATTGAATATTTAGAAGCTCAAAGGGCTAGCATTTAATGACTATGCATTTGTTGGCCTTGATGTTTCAAGACTTTTGGTAGGGCATTAGTGTAACCACTAGTAACCTTATATAGATTCCAAATTGGCTAGTAAGGAATGCAAAAGTTGGAGCCTCCCAAAGTTGACAAGGCCTTTGAAAAACATTTGCCATAAAACACTCCAACTTTACTAGTTGAATTTTGCAACTATTACAAAATTTGAAATAAAATAAAAATTTGATACACTTGTTTGCATCATGCATTACATCATATACAAAAATATCTAGTTATGCATTACATTATTTATCATTTATCATTTTGATTTGTTTAATTAATTTAAAGAAGTTTTAATGAAGATAAAATGCAAATAGAATCATTACTTTCAATTATGAAATTCTTGAATTGACATTAAGTAACCTTCAATTAATTCAAAGCTTTTTCCCTTGGTCATGGGGTTCTAATTGCATTTTGGTTTAAGGATTTCTATGAATGGTTTGTTTTCTTGTTATGGTTCGTTAGTCTACCTAGAAAGAAAATATCCAATTTTTTTCCCATCTTGTGATGGTAAAATGGAAAAAGCTTTGTGCACATTGGTTTTCAAAAATTAATAAAAAATTAATAATTTAAACCACAAAGTGTTATGTGCACCTAGTGATGACCAATAGGGGCCTTGTGTAGTAAATGATAAAACGTCTAATGATAATAAATGTTGAAACCATAATCCATTTGGGGGTCACCAAATGGAAAATGTAACATGTACACACATGCACATGTAATCACATATATTACACTTTTAAAAAATGGGAATGTTAATGGTTTCTTGTTATATTGAAATCGTGTTGGTAGTTTGAATGAAATATACATAAATTTATGGAAATCTAGCCAATATGCTTTAGTTGCACCATACCTTACCTTAAGGTCCATTTCATCATTAAATAATCCTCAAAATAGTGAAATGAACTTTTGTGAAAATATGAAGTTGACATGTTGAAAACCATCATAATTATCACAGACTACACTTTGAATAATTTCATTACTCATATCACAATATTATAATATATGATGAAAATAATAATAATTTCAAATTTTTAAATTTTCATTTTTTGAAAATAAATAATTATTCGTTTTCTCAATGTGGAAACTAACCATAGGCTATGATATTTGCATTAATTTCCAAGGATGTTCATTTGTTTATGATATAGTTGAGATCTAGCTTTTGAGGTGCTTCCATTGAATTATGATTTGAATTCAATTTTATCCATGAAATTTAATAACTATTGTTTATTTTTTGCACGATTATTGTCTTTTAAAATGTCAACATTAAAATCTCCCAAAATGATGATTAAACAATGTTCAAGAAATTGTTGTATTATAATTTGAAAATTATTTAGGAATATAAAAAATAAACATGAATGAATTGTATAAACACATACAATATGTATTGTTTTTCATGTATTAGTATTAAAAGTTGATGTTATGCATTATGAACCATCGTTGGTTGTTGCATTCAAAGAATTCAAATGCATGTGTATGTCATATTTATATCATGAACACATGATAGTCATGGATTGAAATATATGAATATTTTGATGAATTTATAAAGTTGTGCACATTAGTTGATGCATTGTGTATTCTTGTTTTTATAATACACAAGATGTCAAACATTTGAGTATTATGGTCATGGTTAATGTTTTCATAATGTTGTGTCAAGAAGTTGTATTCAAAACTTATATAATTATATGAGTTTTATTTTTAAAACTAAGGAATAAATCTATCCAAGGTATATTTGTTTTCAATATTTTCATGTCTATATATATTGTTGGATTCACATAGAACATTTCATGTTGAAGGGGAGCCAATAAAAATTTTATTTATTATATTTGAATTCACAATAAAGTTCTATATGCTAGGTCATGTTTTTTAATATTAGTAAGATAAAAAAAACTAATTCATCTAACAACAATCCTCGAGAATGATGGATGATCTTGATGGTGTAAGTTGAATTGGAAATCAAATCCTTGTTATGATAAATATTTGGGTCTTATCAACTTTTACATATTTGATGATGGGTTCAATTTGTCTCCATTTTGATTCAATGTTGTTATTATAGTAATAACTAATTATTTTTCTTGTTTGTATTACAAAATTAAGAACTTTGAAACATTATCCATAAATTATGATTTTTTTCATTATATGTTGTTGATGTTTTAAATATGCCATCAATTCTATTCACACAACCATCAAATGTTACATAATTAATAACACATAATTCAACTAACACATTGGAGAATGCAAACTTGTAATTTCATTTAAATCATTAAAAAGTTAATAAGATGGTGGGCATGATGGGTGATTAATGTCCATTGCTTTGAAAACAAATGTGGGACTTGATTTATTAGTGAACACATTTTTAGTATGTTTTTGCATAAGTTTATTTGTATGAAACAAATATGGAAGAATAAAATGGATGGGTGGCTATTATGTACTTTTTGTTGTGATATGAATTTTATTCAAAATTTGTATGAATAACTTATCAAATTGTTGCATAACTTATTCAATTCATAACTTTGGACATATGTTTGCCAAAAATTTAGTGTTAATGCACTAACATTATTTTTAATATTTTGAAGAATTCAACTATATTTCATAAGAGGTGTTTGATAAAAATCACTTGTGATGATAAGATCATAACCATCACAAAAAAATAAAATGGATATGTTTTATGGACCTTAACTTATTACTTATAACATTAAACATTCTAGCATTAATAATTAATATTCCATTTATCACAACAAATTGCAATTGTTCATATCAACATGTAAACTTATTTAATGAATTTGATGGTAAATTTGGTAAACTAAATAATGATGAATAT
>Ga0209208_10005922_pt1 | contig 16942 bp, 15 predicted proteins | sample S1TSphfallax_3_FD_187694 | JGI IMG/M metagenome (GOLD analysis project Ga0209208, IMG submission 187694) | Host-associated microbial communities from peat moss isolated from Minnesota, USA - S1T2_Fd - Sphagnum fallax MG (SPAdes) (version 2) | ecosystem: Host-associated > Plants > Peat moss >...
TTTAAAAATGGTGGGACACAAGCAAAAACAATCTCTCGGTTTCACCTGGGCTGCCTACTGGCAGTTATAAAGTTCAATCATGTTCATCCAACACAAGAAGATAGGCTCCCCCAAAGCATTTCTCTTCGTAATGGACAATGTGGATAGAGTCTGTTCAATGGGGGCACCTCTTATCTTCTCTTTACATAACAAGGGGTGTGTCACACTATGGCCTTGCCATTTACATTCAAAAGTATCTTAAGGCAAAAGAATAATTAGTACAAAAACTCAAATATTTCACCATGTAAAAAAAATAATCTTCAAGAAATCCTATAAAAGAAACCAAAATCCTTCAAGATATTTATAACTCTGTAACTAATCTCAAGTTTCAACACAAGCCAAAATATCATCTTTCAAAAATCCTCATATAAAAATACTAGACCTATTATTATTACCCTAGTAGGGGCCAAAATCCCTTAAGCTACTACACTCTATAATGATTCTAAACACAATAATATTTCCAAGCTTGATTCCGACAACTTTAGTTTACCAATACTTTCAATTTGACTCCTCCATTTCAAATGGTGAAGGTGATTTTTTGGATGGAACAATGGTCTATTCATTTGCAAAAGGGTTAAGGGTCAAGTAACCTTGATGGGTAGCCAAAGAGACTTTTCATCCCACGTTGTTTATCCCCAAACTAGAATGTCATAGAGGATCCAACAATTACATTACCAATCCATTTAAGCATCTCTTCATCCCCAATTAAACCAACCCAAAAACAAAGTGCACAAGTAATGTGCACACCAGGAATGTTAATGCATTTTTAACACTTCAAATTGAGTTCTTTTGTAACAAATTTCTACTCTTTTTTTCTTTTTCTTTATTTTTGTACTGCGGTATAGGGGCAGCTTTAACATACGTCGGTCAAATAAATAATTAGTTTTGAAGATTCCATTTCAATAAATTGAAATATTCTAAAATATTCTCTATTTCCCTTCACAAATTTCTGTTCTTTGGAAATAAAAAAATTGAAAATTCCAACAAATAATATAATTTAGTGCTGGAGCTGCCAAGGTACTATAGTATTGACCATTAATGGGAATTTATTGGATGATGAATAAGATGTTCCCAAGATGATAAAATCATGGATGTGAAGCAACCACCCTATTGTAGGTTGAGAATTTTGCAGGTCAAAATGGTGGAAGAAACCTTGAGTTTTCTCAAGGGGGATTTCTAGTCCACACCCACAAAAGTCACAAGGTTTGGCTATTTATACACTATAGAAATTGAGAACCATTAAACAGAAAGTGACCCTGTCTTTGGACCATAGTTTGACCCTCTATTCCCTAATTTATCAGCAATCGGAGTATAGCTGTAACATGGGTGAAATCGGGTACCATTTCATGAAACTGGATGTCAGTTCAAGAGATTTGCAGGATATAAAGAACCAACTGCGCTTGATATAATGAAGAATATGAGTCACAATGAAGGCACAGTTTCTTTGATTTATGAGAACCACCGGTGAGGAGTCCATATACCCAAACAACTTTGGAACAGCAAGAAGTCATCAAGTCTACAATGGAGGACTTGGGGCCAAATTTGGTTACCAAAAGTTGCTTGGCAGCCATGATATTGAATATGAATGTAGCCGAGTAAGCAGAGCACCTTGCAAAGAAGATCCTACAGTTTCTGCTGGAAAGCTCATCAGGGAACAAGGGGGTGAACAGACTTCGTCACTAAAAAAAAGTTGGAAGAGGTAACAATTGACAGTTTGTCACAGGGCTTGTCACAATTCTTGGTGCTCATCAGCTGCTTCTTCAACATCCAGAAGCTCTTCCTTAAAAAGAGCTTTGAGAGCTGGCAGAAGAGAGGGGAGCAAAGGAAGATCTGCTAAATTAACACTCATCATGTCAAAAGCTATGCACGTCTGGGATGTGTAACTGTCATCAAAGATGGGAATTTTTGGGTACCGTTGACTGAAATGCGTCAAGATGGTGCGATACACCCCTGCTGCTACCCCTGTCTCAATTGCCTCTTTAGTTAAGCTATGTCTCTTTGCTTCTGCCTCCTCCAACAGCCCATCATCAAATGTTGCCTGCATGTTCAACAGAGGAGAGACCCTCCTGATAAGTAGAGGCAACTCTGCTAATCCTTGAACAATATATGCGGATGGTGAACAAAGCAGCAACACACACTTACAAGAAGTTTTGAACAAAGATGGTAGACAATGAAAACCGAAGACATTAAAAGAAGAGCATTACCTCATGTATTAGAACTGTGGCACCCTGAGAAGCGTCCACAAGTGCCTTGCAAGGACGAGTATCACCAGAATAGACCAGCTTCCACCCAGGCCTCTTCAGACCATTACTCATCACACAACCTTGTGCCTCTAGCATAACTCCAAATGCATGTGCACAGTGCACTACGGGGACACTCCTAAGCTTAGCAAGCCCCATAACTGACAATGTCTCCCTCAGCTTCTCCCTCCCTTCCCAGTCTATCCCTGCTTGCAGATTGGCTCCTGTCTGAAGCCAGAAGTTCCGCATTTGGCTTCTCTTTGGTGAAATCGGAGTGCCCCTGCTTATTTGAATCTTGTCCACACTCACTGAAGGGGCTTGTATCAGTCCAATGCGTGCAGGATTCCCTTCCTGAACATTCTCAGCATCTGCAGTCATCCCTTTCTTTGGGTTCTTTCCATTTCTAGGGCTCAGAGACCCTGGACTTTCAATAACAGTCTCCTTCAGCTTGTCTTCTTTGAGGAATGACCCATCCAAGAACGGATTCTGCTCTGATGAAGCATATCGTTCAGCATCTGCTGTTGTTTGGCTACAGTCAAGAAACTCCATGCCCAGATCCTCAAGCCTTTCATAAGCATCTAAGAAGCGTTTCAGCTGCTTGGGTCCAATCACAAGTATCGGCTGGAAGAGCCCTCGCCTTTCTAAGATGGACCTGCGGACTGAGAGTATTCTTGCAAGCCCTGTGTGGTGATCAGCATGAATGTGTGAAATCCACACACACTTGAGACCTGCTAGAACTTCATGCGCACCAACTGAGCCATACCTATCAAATGCCACACCTGATAATAAGAAAATAAGCTTCTAGAAATCAAACACCATGAGGCCCATGGAACCCTTCCAATGGGCCCACACCACGTTAACTATAATCCCATCATGCCAAGTGAGAATGACAAAAACAGGATGGGCAATGGAACAAGACAGGTTCATTTGTCGGTGAGGCTACAACCAACAGGGCTTGTGCAATAGCCATGACAATAGCTGATAGTTTAGTAATTAGGACCTGTGATGCCTTTCATCTGTTTGGGAGTTCATCACACTGCTAGGTCAGGATAGATGCTACCCAGAATACCTATCTCACCTATCATGGGATCACTGGTTAAAACAAGTCCACCAGAAATGTGAGAACTTGGAGTTTGGAACCTTGGGTGCTGTTACAGAGGAAATTATATCAAAATTTTAAAACCCCGGACACTCCAAAGACCTATAGAGTGGCAAATGAGACTTTGCCTTTATCCCTGCATATGTTAGCATGTTTAAAGGATGTCCCACCTTCTGTTCCAATCCTGTTTAGCTCCTAGGGCCAGTAGCACAGACAACTTCACAGAAGGTTCACACAATAACCCTTTCGCTCATGTCTACCAGATATTGACAAATCAACCAAAAGTGGACACTAAATGAACTGCACACACCATACACACACAGGAGAGAGAGAGAGAGAGAGAGGGAGAGAGAGAGAGAGAGCACCTTCTTGTAAGCTGAGCATATGTGCCTTCACCACAATCCAGCATGATGCCACCTTGCTTGAAGAGATGGACATATATGGCACTCACATTGCGGTACTTTGAGGGCTGTGATGATCCTGTTCCCAGAAATACTATTTCCATCTCCTCGCGGCTTACTCCCTTCAAGCACAAAGGAATATCTTCCTCTAGATGATTGTCTTCTGTACTTGCCTGAAATGCAGTGGTGCTTGATGCTGTCATTTCCTCTCCTTGTGTTTTCTTATCATGCATATTGCCTGATTCACACAACACTCAAAAACTGTAATTGCAAATGTTTTCAGCCTGAAAAATAAGCCAAATTGAAATTGAAACAAGCTTGTGAACACCACACAATGGTGTAGATAGCTCAGCAAGACTCAAGTTTCATATTGCTAAAGAATCACATTGCACATGAAACTGATTATAAGCACTGCAGCATAGATGGAACTCTCAAGTCACATAGTCATGTAGCTTTCTTACAACCACCAGTCTCCAACCTGCAGCTTCATTTCCATATGACCAGGTTTCTCCCTTAAGCAGATCATAAGAGTGTTCCATAGCACAAAATTCTAAGGTTCATGATGCTCCTGGCCCGATCTGAGATTCTCAACAATTCTTCAGGGTTCCATGCACACATGACCAGCATAATGGATCACCATGGAGCCAGATCCTTCCATAATCGACAAAATGAGAAACCACCACAAGCACAACGGAGACAAGGAGTTGCATGTCTTACCAATTGGGATCAAACAAGCCTCACTCTTGACCACAGGCATAGACTCCACCAGCCAAGGCTCTTCAACAGGATAGTAGCCAACAGTGCTGTCCTCCTGTTTTGAAGCTACTGGCCCACTCTTAGTTGCAGGTGTACACTCTGCCAGCCAAGGCTCCTCCAAAAACTTGACCTTGTGCTCTGAAGCCACTGACGCTACATCTGCTGCATTGGAAGTGCTGGCATTGCACAAAGAGACACCCCATAGCTCGGCAAGCTTTCTGGAAGGTTCCACAACCTCTGGAATGTCAATCACTAACTGTTCTTGGACTGCTACCATGCTGAATGGCACAGGCACTGCTGAACGGTCAAATCCCAGGCCTGCTAGTGGCCGTAACCGAAACTGAAATCAAGACCCCAGGCAAAAGAAGACATTAGGTACCATTCTAAAGACTTGGCTCCTCAAAATGGTTAAGGAACTGATGTGAGACCATGGTAGATTTCAAAACCCTAACAGTATATAACAATGTGAGATTCTATGCAGTGGCTTTAGACACTCCATGCTACATGAGTGAAGTACTTTGCTGCAATATAGCATACCTTTAAGAGATTCTCAGCTACAGTAAGAAATCCTGAGCCCGCTGCATCAGACTGCAAGCAAAAATGTCATATATAAGTTCAAACAAATGTATCTTTCATAAGAATAGAGAAATCTCCATTCTCACGATGAAGAAGAAACAGCAAGGCTAACTCTTCCTCACGAAGCCACAGAAAGAACCAAACAAGGGAAGACAGAAACAAACAAAAAACAAAAAACACACACCAGTATGAACAAAAGTGCCAGTCTCACACCTGTTCAGGGACCATCAACAGTAGTATGTATGATAGTGACTTAACTACGACAACTTCCCCACTGACTTCATCAGCTCCCTACAGTGGGTAAAGGCCAGTGACAAGCACCAACCTACGAACAGAGTTTCTGCTGCAATTCTGGAAGCAACAGGAAGACTCAGCCATACTACTGGCTAGCAACAGACCACAACAACAATGACAAGACAAAGAAACAAAGAAAGACAGAAAAGGAAAAGAAAAACTAAAGGAAATGACAAACAGGGAAAGACTATGAACATAAGTTCAGACAAATGGCTCAATACAGCAACTCTGATTAGTTGTGAAAGTAAGTCTTGGCAGCAGAATGGCCTGCACTTTCCACATCCAGCTGCATGACAAATTTTGTGGGTCTCTTATTGTCAGAAAATAGTTTCAATCCTGAGGAGCTCTCTGATACTCACCTCCAATGAAGTTAATTTTGCCTCTCCAATGGGGACATTTGATTGCAGATTTGAAATGGGGAAAACTTGTGGGCAAATGCAATTCAGACGTGCTAACACCCTTGCACTTGACTGCAAGATTGGTGATGCCATATTCAGCCTGCAGTATAAGGGAAAATCATCACACCTTCTCAAATGCTCATGCACTGAAGAGGGGAACTGATGCACTAGCAGCATCAAGGGAGACAATCACAAATGAAATGCTGAGAAACAGCTATAGAGCCAACAAAGGAGCTCGTAGAGGTCAGCTGCACAAAAGCTTCTTACAAGTCATGTCCAGCCAGCACATGTTGGGCTCCTTCAAATTGCAACATCCATTTCTGGTACCGAGCATCACTGGTTACAGAAGCAGGGCTAATATGCACCATGAGTGTGACCTGCTTCAAAGGGCTTCCTGTGTCTGGATGCTTCTCTTGCAGACAACACAAATCTGGGGCAGATAATAAGGCTGGGATGTAAGAGAGCGCAGGGCAATCAACCAGAATGAATATGGGACCTGGAGATGAAGGGTCCATGACATCACTTGGATGAACCTGCAAACCACAAGAAGAAATCACATTTCAATCTACCACATGCACTGTGATTTCAAGAAGGATCCACAATGATAAATGAGAGAGCACTCTACTCAAAGTGCGCAGGGTAGCTGCTTACGCACCATAGTTTTGCCATCACTCCCCATCACAGACTTGCCAGCCTGGAGAAGACCATAGTGAGGGCCTGGCCGATTGAAAAATGCTTCCGCTTTTGAAGGATCAAACTTGCCTTTAACCTCTGGAAGCTCACAGACATATACAACTGAGAGCTCATCATCTATCAAGGTTTCCTCAGTGCCTAATTGTAGCTGCTCAACACGGGGGCGTTTTGCACCTGCCAAGGGACACAGCAACAGCATCTTGTATGTGAGCAGATCAAACTGATTATACCAACATGTTCATGATCTTCACATGCCGGAGTGTTCTGAAACACCTTCATACAGACATTGATAATCAAATATGCTATTGAAATCAATGTCAGCACAAAAGACAGGGGTCAATAATATGAAAAATATAATGAAAATTATGTAACAAATTGGCCAGATGTTTTTTCACTATGAAGAGAACCTCATTGTGCAGTGTCCAGAAACTGAAAGATCCAAAAACTCTAATAGTGATGTTTAGACATCTATTTACCTCTTTTGTCCTGACTTCTTATTGTCCCCTTGACCTCTGAACTTTCAGGCCACAATAAGACGGCTGAAATTTTCACCACATCATCCTCTAATAAAACTGTGGCAAATTTCTGTGGTTGGCTTGCAGAGCTTTGAGACACAGTGGGTCCAAAGCTGTGAGTGTGCACCACTGAGGCATTAGGCACAAATGTGCGCATGGCATTCACAAGGTACTGTAGATCAGAAGTTCCCCAAATGTTAACCTGCATGCACACAATAGCTTCAGTCTTTGAAGAAGAGCATGTCTTCATAAGTATCAAAACTTTCTCAGAACTTTGAATTTAAGTCAACCTAAACAGAATTGAGAGATGACCTGATCCTAAAATATGGTTACAGAGTTCCAGATCCAACAACATATCAGCAAAAGGACAACAAGGAACCCCGAAACACAAAAACATAAAAAAGAAACAGGACCAGTTTGAACAACAAAGAAAGTTACATGCATGTTCAATGACCTTCAACAGCAACATGTATGATAGTGACCAGCTACCATAATATCCACACTTCCTTCATATGCTCCCAGCAGTGGGGGGAAACTATGAAGAATAGCCTTTCTCAGATGAGAGGATACAAAGCATGACTGTCACATGCCAAAGTTTTTGGTCTTCAGTTATAATGGGGAAAGCATATCTCTTGACTCAAATCAATTTTGAACCATACCCACATAACCCACATGCACCTTGCCTTAGAGCCTTCAATTCCAATACCAGTAATACCCATTTCATAAGGTGCATGACTGAGAAGTAAATCCTGGGTCTTCCCACATATTTTAAAAAAAAGTTAGAAACAAAAGAAAAGTGGACTACTTACTGCCATTCCCACTTCTCCAATGTTTGCCAATGTGAGAAGGAGACCTGCCAAAATGTAAAACTCAGTTAAATGCAGCATTAGTACACATACAGCAAATAGCCTGCAGAGGTATCTGAAGATTGCAAGCTGAAATTTAAAAGACAGTGGTATAGCATTTATTGTGAACAGCCTGATGTTGAGGCTTCTTGCAAGTCCTACCAGTGTGGAAGAGCACAACAGAATCCAAGCTACTCACAAGAATAGATAGAAGAAACACAGGAAGTAATGTACCAGGAAGGCCACCACCAGTTTCTGAGGACACACGAGTGAGAAATATGTGATTTATCTGAACAGAAAGCAGCCAATTGCTGGGTTAGATTTTGCAAAAACTAGATCAGGAATTCTCTAGCATGAGATCATCTCCATATTCCAAGTGAAATTGAACATACAACCAACTGAGTTACCCATCATCATCAGCAAGACCCTTTCCTGACTGCTTGCAGGTCAGTGCTCCCAGGCTTCAAAACATTCATAAATTACAACCTTATTGCAAATTACAGCCCAGTGTAACAGAGCATGTAGTGACTAGTCCTGAAGAGAATGACACCATACAGAAATGAGGGGAAGGCCCACCCTCCATTAGAAAACTGGGCGAGGATGCATGCATGCCTTGGATAGCTTGATCTTGTGCTCAATGCAGAACCGTTGCAAGCCCTGCTTTTCCCAAAACACAATGTCAACATCAACCCATGAGTACCCATAGCTATCATAGTACTACAGAGAAATCTCCACAACAGTACAATTTGACAAAATGGGTGCCAGTCATAACCTTATGAGAGCTGGCTGCTCAAAAAGTGTCAGACCTTCCATCACAAAAAATAGCAGTGACAAAGGTGGCCCACTGACTTCATCATAAAATGCTTTTGACAAAAGATAATTGCTGCAGTATGCAGGGTAAAGAAGTTGACCTCTCCGGCATTGAAGATGAAGCGCCTCTGATCAAAGAACAACAACACAGACGGTGCTGTATCACCTGTGTCCATTCCAGTGCCAAGAATCTGTCACAATGTACATTTCCCAAATGGGAGTGTCAGATCCCACTTCTCTGTATGGGTAAGTAGAACCACAATGAGCAAGACACAGACACAGAGCGATTTGGAAATGTCAACTGCAAGCAAGAAATCCTTTCCATATTGTTCCTGGTCTTGAAGACTGGAAACAGAAGCATGGGAAGGTGGAGCTGTTGCAAACAACATATCTGAGAGCTGGCTCTGAGAGAGAGAGAGAGAGAGAGAGTTCTCTAAATCTTACTGCACATAAAATCATTGAACAAAGCAAGCATGAAAGAACCAACAGACATGCTTGCCTGCACAAAGCTCAAAGTACTATTTGCATGTGTACTTGTTGTCCGCAATGCCAACTGCCTGGGCTGTGCACTCAGTTCTTTCTTCTTCACCATATCTGAAGAAGCTGCTGCTGCTGCTGCTGCTTCTTCTTCTTCTTCCACAACAGGCCGTGTTGGTGTCTTGGTGTGCAGGCGACGTGTAACCTGGCCATGACCATGGCAACAACAAACATTCAACAACATCTATCCAACGCCGAGTCCCATAGTGAGAGTACAAGCCAAAGCTTTTCCAGTAATGCAAGTCGAGTGAAATATAAATGGGCAAAGCTCTCACACAACCCTAACGCACCTTCTTCACGCTCAGGTCCCGCGAGATGCTGCTGCCACTCTGCAGTCTAGTCCTCGTCTGGTGCTGGCACAGAATGCGATTGAGCCCACAACTTCTTCGCGCTAGGAAAAACGACGACGACGATGAAGACGACGACGACAAGGCCTGCAGGTGTTTCGTGTTCAGAAACAGTGCAGCAGAGCTCGAATTGAAGGCCATGCAAGAACGAGACGCAAACGGCAAGCTCAGGAAACGAGCTCGAGACACAGAAAAATGCCGATGTAGCAGTAACGGCCTATGGAAGGATGCGGCCGCCGTCATGAGCGAGCGAGCCAAGCGAGCCGAGCGTGCATTCGAAGACGAAAAAGACGAGAAGAAGAGGAGGGTTTCGGGAGGGAAGGTTTCGGGAGGGAGGGTTCCAAGGGTTTCAACTCGCTCGCTCTCTCTCCTCCAAACCCTAAGTGTGTGTTTTGGGTTTTGTTGATGAAGGAAGCTCTCTCTCTCTCTCTCTCGCTCTTCAGGGCGGAAGGAGCAAGCAAGTAGCATTTGATTTGTTCCGGATGTTGAGGAACTTGCTGAATTTTCTGTTGCAGCAATAATAATAAAGACCTGATAATGGGCAAAACAAAACTCTGCTGTTGTTTTGCTGCAGACATGCACTGAGGAATTCAACTGCAGCCAGCCAGTGAGGTTGAGAACCCAGCAAAACCCTACAACAATTAACTTCCTTTTGCATACAAATTTCCTTTCCATAATGACAAAACCCATCTTGTTCTTCTTCTGATAATCCACAACTGGTTCTTCTTTATTCTTTGCTTGAAACAAAAATTCACTCCAAAGTGGTTTTTCTGATGATCGTTCTTTGCTTGAAACAAAAAATTATTCTAGCCTTGTTTCTTATATTTTGGTTATCGATACTAGAAGGGTGGGTCTTTTTAACTGGCATGGAATTGATTTTCCACTTGTGACAGAAACTAGCAATTCATGACCAGAAAGGGAAAAAATTTCTACTTGATGCATCCTTGCATGCATTTTATGTGTTTTGTTTGAATGAGCTGAATGCGCATCATCCCAAAATGAAACTTAGGTCCATGCCCACAACATTTCTCTTGATTTCAAATAGACATTCTTGCAAGGAATGTGATGATCCAAGGTTCCTGTTGATCACATTACATATGCTTGCAAGTAACATGATGATCCAAGGTTCATCTTGAAATCAAGAGGACATGATTGAAGGAAATGTGATGATCCAAGGTTCCTGTTGATCACATTACATATGCTTGCAAGTAACATGATGATCCAAGGTTCATCTTGAAATCAAGAGGACATGATTGAAGGAAATGTGATGATCCAAGGTTCCTGTTGATCACATTACATATGCTTGCAAGTAACATGATGATGCAAGGTTCGTCTTGAAATCAAGAGGACATGATTGAAGGGAATGTGATGATCCAAGGTATGATTTCAATTGGAGATGCTTGTGAGAAATGTGATGATCCAATTACATTGTGATAGTGTTGTAATGTGTAAAGCTTTTCAGCATGATGAGAATGCAACTGCAAAACCATTTTGACTATTTCAATGCTGTTTTGTTGCAATTGATTTGTCCTACAAAAGATGCTGCAACGAAGCTGCCTATTTGCGCAACACAAAGGTGTGGAAATGTTTTCTGTCACTTGGATTCCAAAATCATTACAAAATATATGGTACACTTTTTTTGGTTGTTCTCTCAGAGCAGCAACTAATAACTGTACAAGAGCTACACTTTCTTGCACCCCCATCATCTTCTCCAACTAAATTTTCCTTCACAATCAAAAACACAAGAAGAAGAAGAAGAAGAAGAAGAAGAAGAAAAAACCCGCAAACTACATTTGATTTCTGTACCTGTAACAAAACTCAAGAACTCATCTCAGAGCTCTAAAAATGCTCACAACTTCTTTTACTTCTTGGGTTGGTTGATGAAGCTCTCCAACAGATTCAACATGTTATTTTCAATCTGTGAAAAATCTGTTGAATAACTTGGAAAGAGAAATGATGATATCTAAGACTGTTCAAACCTGAAAGGCAACAGCAGCAGAGGCGGCAGCAGCAGTGGTGGCAATTCTGGATCAACGCCCATTTGAATCCCCAACAGTATCTGAGCAGTAGTAGTCAGAAGGGTCTTGTAACTCGTGGAGGAGATCAAAAAGCCCATAAAAACTCTACTAATTCCTTGTGATGTATAGCTGCTGTTTGATCCAAGCTCGTGCACCACCAAAAAAACTGTGGAATTGAAACTGGGTATGTTGGAAAGGGAAGAAGAGAACGATGCGGAAGAAGGAGGACAAGCCTGAAGAAGAGAAAAGCATGGAAGAAGGACCATGTTGATGGAGATCAAAATTGGTGGCGGTTGCAAGGTAGTACCGAGCTGCTTTCTCAACCAGTGGGTGCTTCATGTGGACATTGTGGATGTCTTGCAAGGATTGTGTACGTGAAGAAAGACAGTGACATGCTGATGATGATTGTTGGCCACGAACCAACTCAGGAGTTGGCAACTTTGCACCCATGACATCAGCCAAGGAGATATATGAATGGGTAGGGGTGGTGGTAGTAGTGGTGGTGTTGTAATCTGTATGATCCTCAAGCTCGGTGTCTCTTCTTCTCAGTTGCAACTGGATGTGACTGCAGGACCTTGATAACTTCCGAATTGTCATTGCATTTGATTTCACCACTGTCGTTGTTTTTGTTGTTGCCATCTAAGTTTTGTACTTTTGCTTGTTCAGCTGCTGCTGCTGCTACAGACTTTGTGCATCCAGCAAAGGCTTAAACTTGTATTGAATTTTTGCTTCTTTTCCTTTCTGTTGTTTCTTTCTTTCTTGCAGCAGGTTTTCGTTTCTAAAAGTCCCTTGTAAAATGAGCTCCCCTTGTTCTAACTTGTCTATTGTGGCTCTTTCTTTTGTGCTTCCTCTTGTGAATCCTTTCCTTCAATGGGTTGCTGCAAAAGCCAAAATGATCCTGAAAGAAAAATACACATAAAAAACAAGAATCAATTCCAAGAAGCTCAAAAGAGAGCACCCATCACCCAGAAATTAAGCGGCGAATTACAGCTCCTGGGTAACTGGAAATCCTCAACACAAGCGATGCAAAAGTAGGCATAAACCAAACCACACGAGAGAAGAAGAGAGGCTTCAAGATGGCATTCATACATACCCTGAGAAATCGTCCGTCTGTGGTTTGTTTCTTGCCTTCTTCAAATTACCCACCAGAGACAAAATTTTCTCGTCCAAATTCCACACCACATTCGCAAACCTCCTCCGACAACAAAAACAAGAGAAGAAGAAACCCACCACCAAAAACAAAACAAAAAAAAAATCTCACAAAACACCCAAACACAGTTCAACCACGGAGCCCCCTTCCCTTTCCTTCTTGTTCACATCTACTACCACCCAACTACAAAACCCAAAACCTGATCTTGATGCTTCCTAACAACAACAACAACAACAACAACAAAGACACAAACTGATGGATCCAATTCCCAGTGATGCTGATGATACTTCAAAGCTCCACAAAAAACCCAAGTGCACAACACAACACAAAACAAAATTTGATGATGCTAGATCTCTGTGTGTGTGTGTGTGTGTCTCTCTCTCTCTCAAATCTCTCTTTCTTTCAGGAACTAAAGCTTTTTTTTTTGGGTTTCCCTTAATGAGGTGGGAGAACAAGTTTTTGGATTCCTAGGAGTTTCTTCTCTCTCCTCTTGCCACAACTCAATCTTCTACCTCCTACCTGACTGTAGAAGAAGTAAAAGGCTGATTCCTATTTATCTACCATCTATCTGCAACAAGCAAAGCCAGCCAGGAGCCAGGAGGCCATTACTTACTTACACACAACACGCATAAGTCTATTCTTTCTTTATTATTGGTCTTGCCTACCAAGGCAAGGATAGGCAAGGCAAGGCAAGGCAAGGATATTGTGTTTAGATTCATTATAGAGTATAGTAGCTTAAGGGATTTTGGCCCCTACTAGGGTAATAATAATAATAGCTCTATTCTTTCTTTATTTAGATTGTTTGCTAGTTTTGTTTTTGTAGTATTTTAAAATACCAAAAACCATGTAAGTTTTCATTAGGGTCCCCCCACATTTTGAGGGATTCTTATAATGTGACCAATGCAGGAGTCACCACCTTACCTATTTATTATTATATTGGTACTTTCACCTTCTTGAGTTCAGCTTTCTCTAAGAGCATCTTTTCTGTACATGTTTTCAGTACACATTTGCTAAGGCTTATTATAAGAAAAATGGCTTTGGCTCAGCATATTTTGCTCAATATGTTGATGATGTTGGCAAAAGCCATTGTACATTCAAAAACACTTGCTCTTGATTGGGCAAACATATTGATTGGTCTAAATGGTTTGCTATTAGTAGATTCTCACTTTTAAGCATCATGTTCATGGGTGAGAACTAGTAAATAAGTAATTTTGGATGTGAGAAAATATTGTTGTAGGGCCAAAGTACTAAGTATGAGTGGAGCTACTCTGAACCCTGTAACACTGTGTCTCCAGTCTTGCTTAGGATGTGACACTGCAAAAAACGTTTTTCACATTCAAGTTTAGATAATTACTCTTTCTTTCCAACCCTGCCATCAAAACTAAAAGGGGGAACTCAAATAGGTGAGAGAGACTGCTAATATAACAAACCACATGGACCAATCATTTTGATGGCCAATCAGAAACATGGAATAGTAGTCAGATCCAATTTATTACACTCTTCTATGGCAGGTGTTAGGCATTATTGTGCCTTGTACTAGCCTTCAGCAAACTATGCAAAAATGCTAGGCCAAAATCAAACATGTTTTGACTTTTTTTTTAACGAATTTTAATTTGCGGGGTCACATGCCAAGCATGGATGGAAATCCACTAAGAGCATCTCCAATGGCAGCACTCAAGTCGCTTGTGTGACAAATTTTGGATGAAGCGCACTTTTTTCCGTAGCATGGAACTAAATTTGAACATGCATTGGATATAGGTGACCTTCAAATGGCCAACAAAAAAAAGAAAGATTTCTATTGATTGGTCAGACACAATGATTGGCTTACATGGTGGTATTTAAATTACTATCATTTTAATTTTGTTCAATATTTCATGTTTGCAAGAAATCTTAGGTTTCATCCCAATAAAAACTTTAAGAGAGATGAATTTAGACTTTGGAGAAAAAAGATATCACTTGAAGAGTTAGACTAAGCTATCTTTTTCCTCTAAAGTTCAGGTGGTCAAAAATGAGGAAAAAAAAGCCTTCCTACACATGGTAGCCCATGAAAATTTACTTTGCCACCTAAAACCAAATAGTGATATGTTGACTAATGTATTATACTTATTCTCATCACTAGGATGGATGAAAAAAGAAAATGTTCTCAAAATAATTGTTCACTCTTAACATATAATCAAAATTTAATATAGTTTAAGGCTTAGAGATCAATGGTAATAGGTGCAAGATAATCTTGTTCACAAAACCTTTGTGCAAGTTTTTGAAAATCTATGGTCACAAGGCGTTCCTTTTGATTGTTGTGGTTTTGCATTCTTATCACCATGGTCTTGTGTTTTTCATGGTTGTCATGGTTTTGTGTTCCTCATGATTGCTGCGGTGTTGGTGTTTTTTTCGATCATTATGGTCTTGTGTTCCTCATGGTCACTATGGTTTTGAGTTCTTCATAATCACAATGGTCTTGGTGTTTCTTTCAATCATCATGGTCTTTTGTTCCTCCTATTTGGTGGGTATAAATGCCCAATTTCTTGCAATGGCAAATTTACTTTTCAATAATGTAGCAACTTCAGTTGATTTAAATAGGTCAAGCATGGTTTTATTTATAACCCAAAGGAGTTTGTGGCGAGGTTGCTCAGTAACCCCATACCTATTCATCATAATGACTGAGGTTTTCAACATGATGGTTTATAAAGGGATAATAGGAAAAAAACTTGCAAAAATTGTGTTGTTTAACTTCAAGAAGCAGAAAATTTTACCCAATAAACATATGACATCAATTTCACCATCAAAGATGAAAAACAATATTTGGGTAAGGGTATACAATTTTTTTCAAATTATTCACACATTGGGTAAAAATATATTAACACTCAACATTTTCCATTAGATTATGGCTTAAGTATACCAAAAAAGAAAAAAAATTGATATATGTGCAAAGTCTAAGAAGCCCTCAACATATACCTATTTTGAGGGAAAAAATGTGCGTGTATTTTTTAATTTAAAAAGTATGAAAAGTTTCCACATTTTGAAATTTTAAAAACAAATTAAAGGTCAAATATAATGTCAAAATGTTTAATTCATCCTTTACTAAGATAAACATGCCTATAAGTGAACACATAATGAATCAAAAGAAAATGGCATCATGGTTGACATTCAATTAGTCATGGATTCTAAAGATAATTTGTAGTTCATCTTGGAGGGTGATAGTAGGCTTTTAAATCATCTAATTCTGTTATGTAATGTGAAAACTAATGGCCTTCCATTTGAAATATGTCATTTTCACACACACATACCACTCCTAACTTGTGCACTTTTACCATGTGCTAACAATCCTCAAATTTTATCCCATATGCTTTGCCTAAAGTTCTCACCTATATACTTGGGCGAATGAGAAATAAAATTTTGTGTTTATGGGATGGCAATGGGAAAATAATGAACACTCTATGTTGAATGTAATTAGTAGTTACTGGGTAGGTAGGGGCCCAAATAAGGTGCATGTACAACAAAGACTCTCTCTAGCTATTTTTAAACCCAAGCAATGTTAAATTTGTAATTCAGAATCCCTGGTTTTAGTCTTTTTTTTTAGTATGGTACATCTCAAATGTTTAGAAGCAACCTGAAAAAGAATTGTGGGGTTTTAGGGTTTAGGGTTTAGTTATGTAAATTTTTTGGAACCCCACCCACAAAACTAAAATTGGGACTTCAAATATAGGTAGTAGACTACTACCTACTAATAGCAAACCACCTAGATCAATCATTATGCAATAAGTCAGATCACATTTAACACATTTTTCCTATAGTTGCTCTGCCTTTCACCAGGCTGAGTAAGCAATCTCTTACTCAGCAAAAAATTGCTGGGCCAAAACCATTTTGCTGCTGTGACTTTTCTTCATTCAATTTTTAATATGACGTGTCACATATTGAGCACCAATGGAGATGCCTTCAAGTAGTAACTACCTCTGTAAGTGGGTAATTATGTAGGGGACATAAGTGGGTTCAGTTTTCTTGGAAATAAACTCTTCCATGTTCACATCACAGTGGACCCATCTCTGCACACTACTACACATCATGTTTTGGATGAAGATTACTAAAAATTTTGAGCAATAGCTTCAAGAAGAAAATGAGTTGCCAATTTTAGCATTTGTTGCTGAATCCACTGAGTCAGCAAAAGGCATAATACAGTTTACCAAGTATTCTTGATGAAGTAATGAGAGATGATGACTTCACAGATAA
>Ga0209208_10005923_pt1 | contig 16940 bp, 8 predicted proteins | sample S1TSphfallax_3_FD_187694 | JGI IMG/M metagenome (GOLD analysis project Ga0209208, IMG submission 187694) | Host-associated microbial communities from peat moss isolated from Minnesota, USA - S1T2_Fd - Sphagnum fallax MG (SPAdes) (version 2) | ecosystem: Host-associated > Plants > Peat moss >...
GTGGACAGGAAACACTTTCGACCAATGGGTTCCAGTTCCCTAGTTAACTAACCTCATGATGGTTAGGAGCTCAACAGTTTCTGCTTTTCACCTGTGTTGAGCAGTTCTTTACTTTTAGGAAGAACCTCCATTAAACTTCAATTAGCCCGCGGTTCTCATCTTTTTTTCCAGATTTGTTTTTGAACATCTTTGATTTCAGTTCGGGTTCCACAGCTAAATGGAACCAAGAATCAGGTTCCAGGTTCAGGTTCTTTAAGAAAAACATTTCAGTTCCTCCAAAAAACTGTCAGGTTCTCAAATTTTTTTTGCAAAAATCAGACCTGATTCTGGTTTGGTTTTTTACTAACCAGAATTGGTGATTCTAACTCTCCAAACCAAATACGTGCTCAACACTGCTTTTCACTTCCTACCTACTAACAACCCACCAGCTCTTTACCTACAAATTAACCATCTCTCCGGACCTACTTACCTTCCTACCTACTGGACCTAACTTTTACAGGAGAAATCCCCAAGGTCAAGTCAGTTGGGGTTCATCTACAACTGAGTCTCAATGGGCTCCCAATGGACAATTATGAAGTGTAGAGTTGGACAGCATAAAATGCAACTGATTTTTACTTTTTAAAAATTTTCATTATAATACCTGGTGGGTGTCAATCTGGTACCCTCCGAGGGTAAAATGTAAAAGTATAAGGCGCCCTCAGTTTGCACTGCTGCAAAATGCGGAGTGTTTTGACATGGTTGTTGGTTCCCTCTGGTTTGGAAATTACTAATACGCTGCATAGTCATGTCAAGCTATATACAACAGGAAAGGCCTACTTAACTCTTGTAAGTAGACTCTATGTAGGACACACTATTTCTGACCACTTCTTTTGTTCACAAATTCCAACTGAAATCTTCCAGCCAGCAGTTGTGCGGTGGCAGCTTGGACAATTCTGCAGCATCTCTGAAATTTGAGGATAGACAGAAGCTTCTCTTGCACTAACTTATACTAAACTATTATATACAGTCTTGTTCAAGTCATGTTCCTTATAACTAGGTAGCAGCTGTACACTGCATTATACAGCAGCAGCCTACTTATAAGACTTTTCTTTACCTATGTTTCGATTGCCCATGGACGGCCGAGATCAAATTCCCGTGTCTACATTGGAGTCATCAGTATCATGTAGGACAACTGTATGAGAAAATCTAGTCCTACTAGATAGATCCATACAAGTCCTCAGTTTGAGCATCAGAAATTCTCTGGCACCAAAGACAGCTGGGGTTGGGCTGTTGTTCAGATCAGCTGGCTCTTTTACAGCTTCACAGGTTTCTAGTCTCTACATGTTCCATTCTAGACAACCATTGGGCATTGTTGGTGTCCCGGAAGGTGTGCTGCACATGTATTTTTAATAGGAGCAAATTCAGTGATTTCTGGCAGGGTGATTGCATTTTTCTGCATCTTTTGTGGGTTTCCAGGAGTCTTTGAAATTTCCTCGGACATAATACGGTGTGAAATGCAGAGCCCTGCTATTACATTTTTCAGTTTCACTCTCGTTTATCTATACGAAATTCATTCAGTGATTTTGGCATACTGTATCTCTCATGACCTTTATGAATTCCTCAAGTCCCCATTTTAGTGAGCAGCATGTATATACTATACTCCCATCAAAGAACAAAAGTTGACCTTTAAGGATCCTCTGCAGTTTTGCATGTACATAAAAACATTTTGAGTCCAGAAAAATTAATCCTTAGGAACCCGTGCGTCCTTTGTTTTGACAACTACCAAGCTACTACTATAGTAGCAATTTAACATGCACATATTTTAACATCTAGTGCACAATGATAACCTGAGTGCAAAGAGCTGGACCTACCATATTTTTTTGTGCAAAATTTCATACCTGTACATTACAACATACAGCACATTCTCTCGTTGCATGATTCCATTTTCATTCTTAAAAGGTTTTAAACATTAGTTCTTAGCTTGTTGTTAGGACATAGCCAGGTTTCATAACATTATTTAGTTAACTCTCTGATCTGTAGTAAAATTTGGCTAAGATCTCTTGTGGATGTTTGTATAAAATCGAAGAAAAAAAAACCTGAGTTCAGAGTGAACAAACAGCCACCATTGGACCATGAGGAATGGATGAACATGGGACACCCTGAAAGAAGAGACATCAAAACAAAAAGACTCCCAACCTAACACAGCAGATGACTTGCATCCTAAACCCTAACAGCAAGGAGCTCTGGAACTTAAAAATTTCTCCACAAAGCAACAACAATATTCTGTATGTTGATAAGAAAGCAAAGAGAAAAGGTGAACTGTTGTGGCCTTGAAGTACTTTTGTGATAGTACTTTAAGCATTTTTTTCACACCATTGCAAATTACACATTTAGTGCAATCACACAAGAATTTGGGATGAACCCAGACCATTTAACCTAAACCGAATCAAACATTGAGGTGGGGTTTTCTTTTTCCTTTTCACTTGCCCACCCTCGCTGAGATTTCACAAAATTTCCCCCCTTCTTTTTCCTACTCTTCCCTCTTTTTCTCCTCTTTTGTTCTTTCTTTCTTTTTCTCTTCCATTTTTGTTCTCCTCTTTTGTTCTTTCTTTCTTCTTCACTTCCATCATCATCTTCTTCTCTTCCATTTTTGTTGTAATTTTTTTTTCATCATTTTTTTTTCCTCTTTTTTTTACTGCTATTATTATTATTTTGTGCTATAGATTTTTCTTCTTATCATGTTTTTCTTTCATTTTTGTTGCTACTTTAATATATATTTTTTAATCTTTTTGTTTATTTGTTTTCCTCTATTGTCACAACTTCTTCATCATTTCCTTCTTTTTCTGTTTTCTTTCTCCTCTTCAAGCATTTTCCTTTTTTTTCATCACATTGTTGCACTTGCTACCATTTCTTGTTGCATCATCATTAGTTATACACATCACGCAAGGTATGCCTTTATCCTCTCCCTTGTCTTTTTTTGTTTTGGTTTGAAAGTAGAAACCAAAATGTAAAAATAAAAAATAAAGAGAAAAAGAAAAAATAATAAAAGAGAAGGAAATGGAAATAAAAAACAAAAGAAGACTAAAGAAAAAAAAATAGAAGACAAAGATTGTTTTTGTTTCATTCTTGTTTTTCTAGTTTTAAAATTCTAGAAGAAAAAGTTTATTTTCTTTTCCTTTTTTCTGTTTTCTCTTAAATATATATCTTTGTTGTTATTGTTAATTCAAGAAGAATAATTCTAGTTTTTTTCTTTTCTTTTCAATGCTTTTTTTTCCCTCTTTTTTGTTTCTTTAAGAATAAGAACTTTTTTTTTGTTTTTTTTGCCTATTTTTCCATTTTCTAATTGCTTGAAGATTTTTGTTTTGTTTTAATATGTTTGTCCTAAATATTTCTTTTGTTTTCCCTTTATTTTTCCATTCTTTTTGGTCTTCAAAATTCCAAAAGATGATGTTTGTTTTTCTATTTATTTTATTTCTTATTTTCAAATTTTTTCCCCAATTTTTTAATAAAAATCTAGTAGATTATATATGTTCATACCCATGTAATTTTTGGGGTTTGGTTTATATTTTTCAAAATTTCATATTAATGTGTATCATGTGTTCGATGCAAATTTTGAATAATTATGAAATACCAATTTGTAATCAATACCATTCAACTCCAATTATATCACTATCAACTTTACATTTATCAACATGCTAATACTGTGGTTATAATAAGAACTTATTGATGAACACATGACATGGTAATTGATGAAAATAGGTTTAGAAAGGTGTTTCTTTAGGTTAGAACATAACATGCATATATTACTTAAGTTTTTTTGGCATAAACAATGGCATGGGGTTCATGTTTTCCATTTTTTGAATATTTTAAAAAGTTTTGCTAAATGTGATATTTGCATCAATACATACAAGTAGTATCTTATCGCAATTATAACTTCACATTTGTATTATGTTTACGTGCTTTGCATATGAGCATTGCATTAATATTTTGTTGAAATTTTCCTTTAAAATATGAGTTTGAAACATATTATAATGTTACATTATTGCATTAAAAAAAATTTAAAAACATAAAGTTTAGTGTGAAATACTTGCATAAAGGTCACAAAATAAAGATTAGTTTTGTTAAAATGATTTTGCAATACCCACATTTGAAGCATAAAATGTTGGCTAGTTTATTTGGATTGTTTGTGCAATACCTATATGTTGGGCATAAAATATGCATGTTCAATGAAAAAAATGATGACATTAAAAATAAAATAAAATAGAAGAAATAAACTAATTGTGATAAATAATAGAAGAAAAAAATTTAGAATTTAAAAAAAAGAAGAAAAAGTAAAAGAATTTTTTTAATAAATTAAAAAGAAAAAAAAGACATATAAATATCTTTTTCTACAAAAAATCCAAAAGAAGAAGAAAAGTGTTTGCATTTTGATCAAAAAATATGTAATAATTATTGAGGTGTATTGTATTTGAAATGACATTGTTTTCATATGTGGGTATTGTATTTTGTGATTGGATTTTCAACTACTTTACCTTTTAGCAATAACTACCAAAATATGCAATTATTTATGTGTGGGTTACAAAAGTTGATCAAACGTGCAATACTTGCATTTAGAGTTATCATTTATTGACATCAAGGGGTCAAATATGATTAAAATGGTTGTTAGTTCATTTAGTGCAATACTTTCATATTTTGTATATCATACATTGACATTGTATAAATGATAGGTAGGTAGGCGAGTGGGTGTGGATAGGTAAGTAAATAAATATGTAGGTAGGTTGGTGGCTAAATAAGTAGGTATGTACACAAATAAAAAACAAGTTAGTTCGATAATGTAATTATGTCAATAAAATGGTTAGGTCAATAGGGTAGCCAAAAGTTTTGTTAAAAGATTTTGTTGAAAAAGTAATCTTTAAGCTAATTCAAGAAAATATAAAAGTGTTTTTAAAAGATAAAAATTTAACCAAAAAAATATAGAGTTTTTGCCAACATGCAGAGGTTTAGCCATGAAGAGATGGAAGTTTTGTCAAAAGGTATAGGTCTTACTAGAAAGAATTAAAAGTTATTCCAATTTGTAAAAGTTTAACTAAGAAGAAATAAGGTTTTACAAAAAGGTAAAAGTTTAGCTCACAAAAGATAAGGGTTTTGCCAAGAGGTAGAGCTTTAACTTGGAAGAATTCAAAGTTTTTTCAAGTGGTAGAGGTTTAGGGAGAAAAATAAAAAGGTTTTGCTAAAAGGTAAAAATTTAGTTAAGAAGAGGTTAAGGTTTTGCTAAGAAATAAAAGTTTAATCAAGAATAAATAGAACTTTTGCTAATGCAATGTAAGAAAAGTTAGATCTTCTTCCAACAGGTACATGATTATCTAAGAAAATATATAAGTTTTTTCGAAAAGTAAAGGTTTTGTCAATAGATAGATGTTTAGCTAAAAAGATATAGAGATTTTGTCAACATGTAAACGTATGGCCATGAAAAGATGGAGGTTTAGCTAAGAAGAGTTAGAAGTTGTGCCAAAAAGGAAAGGTTTAGCCAAGAAATATAGGTTTAATCAAGAAGAATAAATGTTGTGTCAAAAGGAAAAAGTTTAGTCAAAAAATATAGGTTTAATCAAGAAGAATAAATGTTGTGCCAAAAGGAAAAAGTTTAGCCATTTAGCCAAAAAAAGTTAGAAGTTGTGCCAAAAGGCAAAAGTTTAGCCAAGAGATATAGGTTTAGCCATGAAAAAATAGAAGGTAAGTAGGTAAGGGTTTGGTAGGTAGAGCCAAGATTTAGGTCAATAATGTAGCTAGGTCAGTAGGGTAGCTAGGGAACTAGGGTGATTAGGTTGGAGGGTAGCATGGTCAGGGTTGGAAAAAAAACACCCAAAAAATAAAAAGGGTGAAAAATCAGCAGCCCAGAAAGGTTGACTGTGGTACAATGTTGAGTTAACACAGGGTCAAGAACCGGATGAAAAAACGCAGCCCATCCTATGGACAGAACATTCAACTGGTGCACTGGTGGGTGCTGGTTCACTCTGGCCCCCTTTCATTAGAAGAGGTACTTAGAAGAATAGCCCCATTACAAACAAGTTCTTAAGGGTTGATGTTCAGGTAGACCAAATAGTGAGTTAAGATATGATTTGATCAAAGTTCGAAAAAGCCACTAATTGTATCTAGAGCCATGGTGTCAGAAAATCCTCTTAAGAAGCTTTGATCCGAATTTCTTGTTTTTGTTTTTGCTTGGGTAATACAATTAAAATATCTTGAAATTCTTACAGTTGAGGTGGGAAAAGAAATGTCAAGTAATTTTGCACTACTTAACCACACCACCAAGCTTTAGTGTATGCAAGTCAATTGTAATGTCAAACAAATATCTAAAACTTTTGGCAATTGCGAGCAGCTGATTTTGAAAAAAATTGAAATTGAATGTAAATAACTTAATTACTGCCGGAATGGTAAAGGTACTACTACAATATAATATACATTGTTGTTCTTCTTCATGCATTTTGGTCATTCCTCACATACCTTGTGCCATCATCCAGTAATAAGGAAAATTGGATTGTGAAATTACCCATGATCTCTGTTCCAACTTTTGACCCAATTTGTAGCTTTCAATGGGTGTTTAAACTTGGTTCTGTCTTTGATACACTGAAGTATCTGGAGTCCAGACTCCCCCGCAACAAACTGTCATAGTCTGTCTAGAGATGAAGTTGTTCAATTGATCTCTTATTTATTTAACTTAATTGTGGTTGTCTGTAGAATGATGAGTTGTTGTTATCAAGGTGGATCCTAGCTTTGTTTCACATCCATCTGCAGAGAGTGTTACTCATTAATGCAACTCTCTCAAATGTGTCTTAAGTTCCAGCATTATGAATTTACTTACAACCAAGGGGGCCCTCTAATTTTGGCCAGATTTGCACTTCACTGTTTATTTGCTTGACTGGGAGAAGAAGAACACAAGGGAAAGAACTGAAGTTTGAAGGAGGTTTACACAGGTTAGAACTCAGGTGGATTTTATTTATTTATTCATTTTTTTCGATTTTGTGATGTAGCCACATTGGCAATCATCCACAAGAGGAATTGGTCAAATTGAGCTTCAACCAGAGTCCTGCTATATTTTGGCAACTTTGGCACATTCTTTTCATTAAAATCCTTTGTGTGAGTCACACCAGATTCTTTTCCTTGTTGCCAAATTGGTGAAAACTTGCCACCCTGCCCACTTACCCCCCCTTGAAAAAAACTCTGGAACTTTAGAGTCAATCAATCATTTTATTTGTGAATTGATTCTGTAAGCATATCGTTTAAGATTCTTTGGTTTGTAATTCATGTATCAGGCTGTCCCTTTTTGCTCAAAACAAAGAAGTTCATTCACTCCCAAGGATTAAATTTTCTGGATCCAAAAGATCCCACATCACAGGCTTTGAAGCAGTGTATGGCTGCTTAGATTATCCTAATTTACTTCCTAGTGATTCTTTGTTCTCAGTGAGTGGGTTGAATCAAATCAAGAATGATGATTTGCTAGTCACAAGGATTGGTGATATGTGCTGCATATTAGTGAGGTCACACCATGCAAATAAAATTGTATGAACTCTGCACAAAAAATGTTGTATGAACTCTGCAGAGTTGAATACTAGTTTTGACAGAACAAATATTATTCATAGACATGCTGTAATTTTTCAAAAATATTTTTTCAAAGAAATGTGAAGGAAAATGAAGCATCTTTTGAAATATTTGGGAAGATTCTATTTGTTGAAATGAAATCTTCAAAATTAAATAATTATTCGATAGAGACCTTACAAACCTGCTATTCAAATATGGCAATAATCCTTCTGACTATTTTTTTTTTGTGTGTTTCGTGCAGAAAATGAAGTGATGTGAGGGTTTGGGTTTCATGCTTGACACAAAGGAGGCCAGCAAGTGAAGCACCCAAATTTCAGAAAATCAATTATAGGAGTTAATAGGATTGTAGGGCTGTCCCCATGGAGCCCTCCATGCTTTTTGCTCACTCACCAATGCATGAGCAACAGGGGTTTCTGTGGCAAGTTAACATGAGACTGGCATGCATCAGACATTGCAATAGTGATGGTCATAAATTATTGCACGAAAAAAGAAGGTTCCACTTGCGAATAATAAAGGTCCAGTTGTGTGGATATCTCTGTCTTCTTTCCCATCGGTCCTAAACTTGTAACAACAATGATGTTCCGACAAAACTAATATCCACATGAAACGAAAAACCTGAAACAGTACGTAAAATAGATATTATGTCATGAAGTTAGTTCTCCAATATTGTAGTCATTTAACTCAACAGGATATATTAAATTGCAGCTTTGGATCATTAGTTTGACATTGTGGGATCTTTCATATAAGACTTCAGTTTGGTTTCTAGTTGTTCGAAAACAAAATGAGTGTCATATTAAACAGCTACAATTATTTGAACTAGTCTGCAAAATCACATGGTTGATTTAGCCAAACTGGCAATCATCCACAAGAAAATTTAGCCAAAATTTGACCATGAACCAGGTATGAAATAAAAGATTTTAACAACCCTTCACATTTTTGGCTACATGCTAGAACTCAATAGAGAAATCTGACCATTTTTCAAAAAAATTGTCAAAATATGGCTACTAGAAAACCAAAATTGCTAGTTAGTTTGGGCTGCTCTTAAGGCACCATATTATTTGCTACCCAAGTCCTGAGACACTAGCTAGTTTTATGCGTAATATATGTCTGCAAAAGGTTGCAAAATAATCTTTAGGGATCTTGCATGTGGAAAGAGCACCAGAAGAAAAATTGTGTGTGCACTGCCTGTGTGTTTCTAGGGAACTGTGCACCTATTTAATAACTAATGTGTGTGTTGTTGTCCCCTCTCCTCACCCCACCCCAAGTCATGATTCCAAACGTTAAAGAGACTAGTGAGCTACCTACTTGTTCCCAAAATTTGCAAAGTAAGAAAAACCCAAGAAAAGATCACTAAATGGAAAAAAAAATAAAAATCCAAAGCTAATAAGCAACTCCTGTCAGAAAAAGATCACTAAAGAAAGACCCATCAAAAGTCTAGACAATGAGTTCATGGAGGTTGCTAGAACCAAGTGAGATTCTAAGAAAATTTTACTTTGCTGCCTGACGAGCTTGAGCCAAATTTGGTTCATTCCTCTTATTGATGATAGCCAATCCGCCTACGTAACAAAAATTGATTTTTTTTCCCTCATAAATGGGTGTGTCTAGCAGGGTTTTTCTTTTCTTTTCAAATTCATCAAGTAGGTGGACTGGTGAGGATCCTCAGCAATTAATTAGCGTTAAGTGGCAACTGTCCTAAGTGGGCTGTAGCATTTTTACAAACGTGCTGCTTCAAATGGCCACCTGGGAAGTGCCTAGGTCTAGACATGGCTAATTTAATTACTTTTATTTCAAAAAAGTTGAAAAAAAACCCTTAAAATCCACATATTTTTCATTTTTGTTTTCACTTTCTGAAAAAAAATTCGCCGCAGAAAAAAGCACTAGAGTGTCTAGTTTGCAACTGTACTCAAGAGGCGAGGAGGAGCTGGTATAAAGAATACCATTCCCCTACTGTTTTCTTACACTACCATCCCATTCTCATGCCTTTTCCTCTTGGGTATGTCTTGTAGGTCTCCCCTCTTCTAGTTGTTGATCTCCAGCTACTCCTCTCTTCTTCTTGCAGCTGAACCGTTTGCTGCTGCCTAGAGCTTTGCTGTTCAAAAGTACAGCTTAAACCTCACGCAGCTAGCACATCTTGACATCATGTATATATATATATAATATTTGTAGAGTCTTGCATCCCTGCAGCAATGGCTAGTTGTAAGTAGATCAGATTCTTGCCGATGTGTTTTTGTATGGATGTTGCGGCTGCTGCTGGCTTGTTGTTGTTGTTGTTGTTGTTTTTATTGTGGTTGCAAGATCATCATGTTGTTGGTCGGTTGTATTATCTTCTCAGCAAAATTATAGTTGTGGCGAGGATATTGGATGCGTAGTAGTAGTATTACTAGTACTGAGAGTTGCATGAAATGCGAGTACTTATTGGTAAATTGGTCGATGCTGATGACGCGTGGTTTTTTTCTTTTTTTTCCTTTTGTTGTCGAGCTGAGTATCAGCTACAATGGCTGCTGCTTAACTTCTCCAACTGGACTAATTGGGTTGGGGATGTGCTCATGTTCCTACTATTAATAATTCTGTTCAGGAAATCTGCAGGCTGCAGCAGCAGAAGTGAGTTTACCATTGATGCATTTACGATGGGTCTTTATTGTCTGTCTTTTGCGTTATTTTGTTTTTGTTTTGGTTTGGTTTTTATCCTCCGCAATCTTGCGAAGCTCTGCTGTGAGGAATGCCGCGTGGCCCGAGGCTGGGTTATGCATCAGAATCGTCTTTGCCGGCCTTGCCTTCAAAGAAGAAGGGTTTGAAGTGTGCATATGATGCCTAGTTATAAACTGGGATTCCAACACTCTTTTCCCTATATGATGCTGCCTCAGGCTCCGGACCAGGCTTCATTCCCCTCAGCGCGCTCTGCTTTAAGCTACACATACGACAAGCGAAACAAATATGCATCAAACTCTGCAGCTTCGCTGCAAGCAACCATGGTCCGTCTGACGTCCAGTTCTTCACTTGGTTGGTTTCTGGTACTAATATTGCCTCACGACTCCTTGCTTTTGGTAATGCATCTAATTAGAGCGAAACAAGCATGGTGAGCTAGCTGCACTCCATTAACTTTTTTCAACCTGTGCTCACAATCACCTCACAACTCTATCGATCAAGCATTGATCCATTGCACTAGATATGAGAGCTGTGACATCTATCCTTTCTTTACGAGAACATGTGTTCCCAAAGTTCCTAACATGATTAATTGCATATTTTCAACCCACTTGCAACTATTGTACCTGTAGCAAGAATGAAGGCCTTACGTCAGTGACTTTCCATTAGGTTGCAGTGATCCCAGCACACTATGTCTAACCGTGATCACAGCAGCCTAATGGAAAGAGACCCTTAGTCGACAGTAGCTAGCTGTTGAGCAATAAGTTTTGATGCGAATATGCAAACGAAGGTAGTACTGTAGGACGTTACTGGGTAGCTTTCCTATTGACCTAAGCCTCCAATTCCGTGATCAATTCGCCACATATACTTAATAAGTTATTCACTCTGCTGTCTACCTCATGTCTACCATCTACGATTCGATCTGGCTTAATTTAATTTTTTTTGTTGGGACGTGACATCCTGAATGTCGTAAGTGGCTGCAGGATTCGTACAGCCAGGTCCCACATCAGCTTCAGAAGTACCCCTCCAAGCTTCGACGTGTCCAGCTTCGTAATGAAAAAACTGGGTAACAATATTAAGTAGTTTTAATACTAATTATGTCTAATTAGTAGCCAGCTAGTAAACCGATGTTGCATTTTTGAGGACGTTAATATTCCATATGAGTAATAATACTTCACTTAAGGGTTGAAGCTCAGTCATATATCTAGAAGATTCTAGATCTATCGTTAATTGCTGTAATTCCATTAATTTTAGCAAATCTAGATCTCCATCTTATGTATAATTGCTGAAAGCATCTAAGTAGGAAGCCTGCCTCAAGATGAGTGCTCTCCTATTCTTACTTCTCTGGGAAAGTCTCTGATGACAAATCAAACATATTCATACTTTGAGATCCATAGCTATAACACTCATATATAATACTCATATGGGTTGCCATCTGGCTCATGTTTGAAAAGCTGCAGGGGCCTTAAGTTCATATTAAGGTCGACCCAGTTGTCTATTGTCTATAGATTAGCAGATTGTTAATCTATAGACAATATACAACTTTCTGGTTGTTAGTAAGGAGGTAGGTAGTGGGTTGGTTTAGGTCTACACCTATGTTTAAACCCATATAGGACTGGCTTCTTACAGAATGGGTTACCAAGGTGAAACCAGAGATTAACTCAGTTGAAGTTCATCCCCAACTGGAGATTAATTAGATGGTAATCATACATCAATTAGTGTTGTGTGGCTGAACCAAAAACTCATAGATGTAATCAAATCCCTAATTTTGGTTTAAAGAAGATCAATATTCATATTCATAGACTGGTTATTCTCACATCACAAATTAATTCCATGCAGTCTTGTGCTGCAACTCTTACTTACTTAAGGTCTCTTTGTATTATTAGGTTGTTGTGATGACAATTACACATAGTATGCTAACAACAGCCTAACAGGAAGTCATTGAAATGTGCCCTTACTCTTGTTGCATGGATAAGTGCTTTCTATTGGATGGTTGCAATTGGGTTGAATTGTGTTTGCTAATGAATGTTAGCCAGTTGATATTAACATTTCATATGCTAGGACACCTTTTAGAGATTTTTCAAAAAAAGAATATTACCATGAAAAATAAATAGTCATTTCATGATGATTTGCAATTTGACTGAACTCTCACAATTCCAACATTTGGACGAGAATTAACCAAATAGCAATTTGTCCTAACCACATGTGCTCATAGCCACCTCACAACCCTGTTAGGACCAAGATTTGGTTTGCCACAAATTTAAAGGAAAGTTGTTGGGGTTGAATTCGTGATCATAGCAAGTTTAAGACATCTTTCCATTAGCCTGTGGTGATCACAAATCCTATCCCTATACAACCACTCCATTAAGTTTGTTCCAACTAGTTGTGCACATAGTCACCTCATAACTCTACTAGTCAAGCATGACCGAATGATCACTACATGTAACTATTATCATAGCAGGCTAATGGAAAGAGACCCTTATTGTGTGCAATAAAATTAGACCCAAAAAAAAACATCTGTCCAATTCTCTAGAATTTCCACCCCATGTAATTTAATTAAATCTTCAAACTTGTTTCTCAAATGGCAGAAAATGGCACACTGGTATATTGTTCTCACAATTAACTAAAAAAACCCTTTCCGTAATCATCAGGAATTTATTGATTAAGTAAACCACATGTAATCAATTTTGTATCCAAGTCATAATCATTGGAGGTAGAAAATCTATAAAAAGAACTTCTACTTTAGGAAAGCGCTGATATCCTTTTATTAGTTATAAATGCAACTCACCATCCATTGGAGGTTCCTTCTAGTGTTTTGTTTTTGTTTTTGAATTTTTTGATGTAGCCAAGTGGCAATGAACTAGAAGAAAATTTGGTGACATGAAAGTTGAAAAGTATAAGTTTCCTCATATATTTTTACCTCTATCCTCCATCATTTAAGGTGTGTCATGTACTTCTAATCAACAAGGAAGGCCAATTTTACACTGCCTCATGATAATCAGATCCACCATGTCCAAAAGAGTAAGAGCCTGGAGGGGGTTTATGTAAGAAGAGCAATGATTTGCATGCAAGAATGCTCCAAAGAATTAAATGGTGTAAAATGAACATATAAATTGACCTTCACTTGGGAAAAGAACTTGGCCTTGGTTCATAGTTGCTGAAATCTATGCCCCTTCCATTTGAAGCCCATTCTGTTGTTGCTGTCTTCCTTCAGGAGTGCAACAATGTTCCAAAATCCACCACCACCAATCACTGGCTAGTAGCTAGACTCCCCAACACCGGCTATGAGTCTCCCCAGTGTTGGGCTGGCTATGGATTTTACAACAGCCAGTTCTCTCCAGTGTTAGGTGGGTATTAGAATGGGCACCCAATACTTGAGGTTTTTTTAACATATCTTGACAGTTCTACAAATAAAATCGAACTGGTTTCTTTTATATATAACCATGGTTCCCAAAAAACTAAGAACTGATCAAATAACTTTCTGTAAAACTGTCAGTTTTTCATGCTAATATTTTCATGAGAACAGTTTTGATTTTTTTTGGAAGGCTTTTGAAAGCTTGGGAGCTGGAAGTTCTTTGATTCTGAAAATTTTCAAAAGACCAGACCCAGAGGTTCTTCATTCCTGCTTTGAATGAAATGGCCAACCAACACTCGTTCTTTCTAGCCAATCTACTCTTTCTCTAGTTGCAATTGAATATGTACTACAACCCACTATCTACAAGCTAAGAAAAGCTGCATTGTGTGTCACGTGCAAACACATGAGATTGAAAATTTTGAATGCTTACTACTATGCTTCAACAAAACCAAGACTTTGATGGTCTAAGCAGTACAACAGAATAGGGCTTTTTCCCTATGGCAAAATAGGCCTCCACACTTGAATAATTTTGGGGGCCATTTGGCTCCATGGGTTTTTTTAAGCAAAATTTATCTTAGTAGGTCACCTATATACTAAGAGCATTTCAACAACCCCTTTCACATATCCCATATGAGATCTAGTGTGTCCACTTTATTAGATGGGAAATCCCACACACCTCAAAATATATATGGTACATGAAACAATCATCACCAATGAAGATTGCCACATGTAGGAGAGTTAGTTACCTAGTCTTACATGCCTTCATTCTTGCACTTTTCGTTGTCCAATTAAATTCAAGGATTGTGGAAAAAGTACTTTGCCTCATCTTTACTAGTCTTGGGTACCCCAATATCCTAATAACTTTATTATGGTTGATGTGTTTGTAGTAGGCCAGTGCACCAAATACTAGGGTGGGTACTTAATGAACAAGAGGTGTGTCACGCTGTGGCCTTGTCCTTTCCATTGAAAGGCAAAAGAAGAATTATGGAAACTCAAATATTTCACCATACAAAAAAACAATCTTCCAAACATCCTCTAAAAGAAACCAAAATCCTTCAAGATATTGTAACTACAACTTTCAAAACAAGATAAAATATCATTTTTCAAAAATCCTCATATAAAAATAGACCTATTATTACCTATGGGCGAAAATCCATAAAGCTACTATACTCTATAATGAATCTAAACACGATATCCTTGCCTTGGTAGGCAGGGCCAAACAAGAGGTTTCTGGGCTTTCCAATACAATGTACAACTCTTACAACTCATCCATCTGGATTGTGGATGAAGTAGGTGTACGTATTGATTGTTGAGTGGGTAATCGGTCTCCATCATGGTAATCATCTAGTAATTCATTATAAGTTATAGATAGGGTTTTGGTACATTGATGTCATGAGCCCCAATGGAGGCAGGCGTTGTTGTCAATCAACCCACCACCACCATTATGAATCACTACCCCCATAGTATAAGGTACAATTGTGCAATTGCAATCCAGGACTCTTCTTATGATGCATGCAATAGTTTGGTGATCTTGCAACCTTTGGTGAAGCCTATTGAAACAATAGCAGTAATTGTGTTATCAGAACAGCTGAAAGGCCATATGCACAAAATACCAGTCACATCTAGATTTCTACACTCAGGGATGTGAGGATGAAAAGGTTATTTTTTCCCCTGGAATCCTTCAAGAGGATGAAATAATAAAACTTTAGGGATATATATGGAAGTTTTGCAAATATATCAATATTAGTGTTAATGTGAGGCATGTATTTTAGAACCTTTAACCCCAATCAGGGATACATAACAGTTGATGTAAGGTAGTTCATGTAAGGTAACCCTTTTTCATGTTGTGCAAGCAATAAGTCGAAGCTTCGTACAACCTATCCATCAAGCTCATCTTGAAAAGCTCAGAAATTCTCCTTAGGTAAATTCTCCTCAAGTTTCTTTGATAAATAAAAGAGGGGGATTTTTTTTGTGGGGAGGGCTGTGGGGAGTGACAGTATTTCATTTATTGTGATTACCGTCATAATTATGCACTCAGCCACCATAGAAGTGGAGATCCATGGGCTGTTTAGGATGCATGAAACAATCACTGGATGATGCATCATGAGAAAGTGCCGCTCATATACCCATTCAAGAAATGGTCAGAACATGCAGAATTGACTGTACCCATAACAGAAAGGCTTGCATTCCAGTTACAAAGCAATGGTGAAAACCCAACGCCCCCAATTCAATTTACAAGCAAAAATTCAAGAATTGAAAGTTGTCATTGTTCAAGATACCTGACCTTGCACTACTCAAATGTTGAACAATATCCATTGGTGCATATTGCATGCTCAGAAAAAGGATCAAACAATTGCAGTTATATGGCTTCAAGGCAACAGAAAGTTTATGCAAAGTATACATGCGTATGCGGAACAATCACATGAGATCAATTGGCAAGTCCTGCAAATTTTGACTCAACAACTATGTAATGAAACACCTAGTAACCTCTAAAGCATCAGAACACAACTACAAAATGGGAATGTAGACATGATTAACATATCAAATCATTCCCCGCCAGTGGTTTGTAATACTGACATTTCCAATGACTTGACAATAATACCTTCCTTCACTATCATGACGATGTTTGATGGGTCACAAAGTGAGAGAAGATGAGAGAGTGGATTGTTTCTTACGACCAGAATGTCTGCATAAGCACCTTCAGCCAACACACCCACCTCACCTTCCATCCTGAAAAGCTGTGCACACATGCTAGTGGCAGACCGCAACACTGCTTCTGGTGTTTGCACCTGACTCCTTAATGCAAATTCATCCAACTGGTGCTTGCACATGGGTCCCAACAAATCACTTCCAAAACAAATGTTCACCCCCTTCTTATCTGCCAATGCTAAGGCCTCCATGCCCTTGCTCAGTAGATCACTGACCTGCAGAGTCAGTTGGCAAGATGAACCTGTTACTCCCATCCAACTCTTGACACAAGGATTCATACTGATTTTTCCTTGTTGGATAGGTGTTCTCTCCTAGAACTGAAAGGGCTCTGAGACAGACACACATACTTGACAAGATCAAGAGCTTTCAACTATACTCGAAGCTTGTGGAACTCCAGGGTCGATAAGTCTTCTCTTTTCCTTTACAAAACTGGACACATCCCTAATCACTCACATAGATATGGGAATCTCACCTTTGCAATTTGGTCTGAGGGCATTCCGGACAATTCTCCATCATGTTTGATGCAATCATACGTAACCAATGTTGGCACCAAAAATGAATCTGTCTTTTTCAGCAGATCAACACACTCCTCATCCAAATACTGTCCCATTTGCCCATCAAATATGGACTTCTTAGTTAGACATTATGCTGTGGTCAG
>Ga0209208_10005924_pt1 | contig 16940 bp, 9 predicted proteins | sample S1TSphfallax_3_FD_187694 | JGI IMG/M metagenome (GOLD analysis project Ga0209208, IMG submission 187694) | Host-associated microbial communities from peat moss isolated from Minnesota, USA - S1T2_Fd - Sphagnum fallax MG (SPAdes) (version 2) | ecosystem: Host-associated > Plants > Peat moss >...
ATTTTAATTTTTTTATGGCGTTTTGAGAATCAGATGACATTACGAAACCCTTTTGCGAAACTTCCTTCTCCAGTAACCCTTTCACTACTTTGCGAGCTAACTCACATCGCACCTTGCAATACGTCCACCACTGGAAAGTTTTGTAAAAATTTGTGATGAGGTTTGCGATACATATTGAAACGCAAACTGCGAGGTGCCACATACCGCACGTTGCGATGTGTTGTGGATCTCAAAGTCTGTAGCGATACTCTGTGTATTGTAAAGGTTGTGATGTTTTGAGTATGATTAAATGTTGCGAAGGGTGGAATATCGCTACGGTGGATAGAGACTGAGCGGATCGCAAAGTTTTGTTTGTTGTGTATCTCACAAAAGTTCTGCGATGATTAAAGGTTCATTCTAAATTTGCAATGAGTGGTGCGCCACAAGTTGTGATGCGTTCTGCATCGCAAATTTGGCAGATTTTTTTTCCTTCGCAAACCCTTCAGGTTATTTGTTTTTCTTTCGCGAAACCTTCAAATTTTTTGTTTGGCCCTTCGCAAAAGGCCACAATAAGTAGTAGTGAATCCACCAATCATGTGGGGAATTCTAAAAAGGGGTAAGGATTAGATATCCAACCAATTAATGGGATGTGTGGAAGGATTAAGATAAAGATAAGGAGGGCCTATTTTCATGGAAAGCATATGGACCTTGTGTGGTATGGTAGAAAGGGGATTAAGATAAGGACAAAAGGGTATTGTGCATCATTCCGTTGGTGTATTTGAAATATTATGGTTTTAGATTAGATGTGGTAAGGAGAGTTCTCTTGGGCAAAAACTACGTATATGACATTAAAATTAAAAAAAAGGAGAGTATGGAAGTAAGTTATAGTTTCATTATTGTAATGGAAAATGGTTAATGGATTATCATGGTTCTTTGTTGGTGTATGTAGAGAGAGGACATAGTAAAAAAACAACAAAAAAATTGTTAGTACTGCATATTAATATTACATAGAATTTTGCTGTGTTCATATATTAATTCTTCACTTTTTCTAAACGTTTCCATTTTTTGTAATAATATTTGGTATGGGAAACACCTTCTACCATAAGATGGTGGCTACCATTTTAAGGTAGCAATAAAGAGGTATACATGATATTTGAGGTTTATAGGGAAGGTAATGTTGTTGTAGATGGTAGGCATCAACCACAAAGGGTATGTAGGTGATACAAACAATAAGCAACAACCACAAAGGGTTTGAAGGCATTACAAATGGTAGGTAGTAGCCATAAAAGGTTTGAAGGTGTTATAGACGATAGGTAGCAACCTTAAAGGGTACTTAAGCACTGCAAACGGTAGGTAACAACTACATGAAATCTACAAGTGGTTGTGGGTCATTTTTAGGTCTACAAAGGATGTTAGTTGTTGCAGGTAGGTAGTTATAGTAGGATGGTAGACATACAAAAGACAATCCCTACCCTCAAGTCTTTCCATTTTCCTTGTTATTTCCTTTTTATTTTATTTTTTAATATTGTCTTGCATTGTACTTAGGTTGTTTGTGTTGCTACTATGTCTCCCTTTTTTACAGAAAAAAACTTTATTACATAAATTAGTTTGTACAACACATGCTTTGAAGCTTTGAAAGGGATTCTATTTTTTGCAACTACTTGTTTGAATTTGTTCAACATGTACATCTGATTTTTGTGGAAATACAATTAGCTACAATTTGAAAATAGTTGCTTCATTTTTTGTAATTGAGTTGTGGTGCACACACCATGTAACAAAATGTAGTTCAAAATGAACATTTTCTTGGCTTGTGCTTTAGGACTTCAATAATCTTGAGCTCTAGTGAGATCATATACTTTGCCCTAAATGTCTAAGAGGAATGTTTTGACTATTAACTTTATCTTATGGTATGTAACTATCTTTTATTACACATTGTTATGCACAATTATTAAATTAGTGTAGCATGTGTTGCACATTACATGTTCCTAATGCAATAATATGTATTGCAATGTACACATGTGATTATAGATTTAATAAGCACAATGTCTCATACATGTGACATGTAACACATTAGATGTTTCAAAATGAACTTATTTTTACACTACAACATGTGAAACTCATAACTTCATATAAACACAATCCTTATGTAAAATGTCTACTAATATAGTGTAGCAAGAAGATTGACTTATAACACATGCAACATATTTAATAATTATATGGAATAATGAGGTTAGTAGGTTCCATGAGTTACATCTTTCATACATTATATATTTCACATACTAAAACATATCATGTTATATGTTAAACATTAAAATTTAATGGATCTATCATGTTATAGGTTCAAAAAAAGTATATTTTTACTCTTTAAAGGTTGGCTACCCATTACCATACTATAATGCAAACAACAAGATGAATTTTGAAAGAATGGATAAATGAAAAAAATATTGCCCACCATGTTATTGTCTTTATTAGATGAAGGATGATTTCATTCCCATTGTCCTTAGTATAAGGGTATCATGGAAACAAACAAGAACAATCAATGCTCCATGTGTTACCAATTTACTTAAAGCTTAACATTAAAAAGATTTGCAAAATTAAAAATTGTCATTTTAGTTGTAAAAGGCAATATTTTAGTTGTAAATCACACATGTCATTGGAAAACCTCACAATTGCCTTAAACAAAAAAAGAAAATTAGTCACAAAAGACACCATCGTGTGGCTTCCACATGGCACATGTTCCTAACAATGGTTGCATACCCCTTATGACTAAAGGTAAATCTACCATTATTTTGGATGACCATCATTTTGATGTGGCATTCACTAGTCACATGATTATGTGACTTTTGTGATTTGTAGTTGTTTATATGATTACAAATGCCAAACCAAATAATGGCATGTGTTCATGCATGGATGGTTATGATACAATCATGAGGCATTTTGTGATCATGTGGAAGGGAGGGATGGGGTCTTCCATCCTAACCTAGTTTAAGCAACCTAAAAACCTAGGCCTAGGTAACTTATTTAGCAACCTCATCCTAGACCTAGCCTAGGTAGCCTAACTAACACACCTAACTTATGTTAGGTAACCTAGCTAGCAACTTAGGCGTGGGAGTAGCCTAAACCGTGAAAACGGGTTATGCATAAGTTGAAAGGTTGTGGACTTGAAGCCCTCACCTCCATGGTGGGGAATCAAGTCCTTAACCATTGCACCACATATTCAACAAATAATATTTTGTGTCAACATATCATAATTATCACTTTCTTAAAAACCTATTTAGATAGCCTAACTTAGCTACCCTACCTAATTTATATGCATAACCTACTTAATATACCTAACTAATTAGCCTACCTACCTAGCTTCCTAACATAAGCAATATAGTTATGTAGTTTAACATGGTTTCCTACCTAACCTTTACCTAGCCAAGCTTATCTTAGCCTATAAAGCCCATCTACCAACCTAAATTAACCTACTTACATATGTAAACTCTACTTAATTAATCTACCATGCCTACCTAGCTACATGTGGTGTAATCATCATGTTGTACAATTCACAAAATTGATGTATAATTGGAAAAAGGACTAAAACAATTATGTTTTCATCCATCAATGGATGCATAATAACAAATGGATGATAAATGTTCACAAGTTCCTTTTACCTCTACATCTCAACGTGTAGCAATCATGAATTGTAGTGACATCTTCAATTTAAATATATTTTCACCTAGTTTTAGTCACATATGCAATTAAAAACGCTTACAACTATGATGATGTGAGGATTAACATGTGTGTAGTCACAAAATTAATTGATTTGGACATTAGTTGCACCAACAACTGCAGACATAAGGTCAAAATGGACAATATTTCTTCTAGTGTATTAAAATTTTATATGCCACAAAAACACAACGTGGAACAAACATTAATTGCAAGGTTGCCAAGAAAATATAAATAGACAATAACATCAAACATTTTTTTGAAGATTCATATAAAAAGGCAAGTCACGTGATTACAACCATGCTAACCTATACATGGTGAAAACATCCTTAGATGGTACTAACAAGACCCACCCACCCAAAAATCATAGAAAAGCCAACCCTTTTTTAATTCCGTGAAGGATGATTTTTATTTAAATCCTTGTTTTCTATTGGCTATAGTTCTTATCACCTTTTTATTCCTCATGGTGTCTAGTTCAATGTAAACTTTAATTTATGTTTTAACTACAAAAGGTGTCCATGTACACTAGATGATTTCAATGGATTGTGAGTGAATTCACTAGTCTAGTGAATGGGGACTAGTGAATTGCACCCACATTTTGTTGTAATTAATTTGTTCCATCCTTTATTTCTCAAATTTAAACTTGATTTGGAGTTATTTTCAACTTTGTAAATGATGTTTATTTCTTTCACACATTGAACAATAAAATTGGTGTACAATGTTGTGCACATGAAACATCTTCCATCCATATTCATGTAATCTATTTTTTTTCCCTTTTAAATGTTTTATTGAAAATCATGTACAAGTTTGATACTAGCATTTCTACACTCATTTTTGCCACAAGTTCAACAATGCACTTGAAAGATCTATCATTATTGATATGATATAAATATTTTTAAATTCATCATTTTCACAATTTGGATTTATAAACTTTCATATTTACTTGGATTTTCGACATTTCATTTTGGTATTTTTGTTGTTGCAAATTAACACTAAAGTTATGAAAGAAGGTATACGCTTACAATATTTCATTGATGTATAAGGATTGTGAAGGAAGGCCAAGATTTTTGAAATATAACAAACACAAATGTGAATGTTTAAAATATTTTTACAATATTTGAACCATAGTTTCACAACAATGGGTGGAAATGAAAATTAATTTTAAATTTCAAGGCATTGTCAGAAACCTTTGCATTCATGTTATGAAAGAAACACATGTTTTCAACAACACCTTGTCATTGGAGTTTGCCCATGTAGTAGTGGTGGAGAACAAAGGTATTGAAATGAATTGGGTTATTTATGTGTACTCAACCTACAAAGGATAATGATTGCTTTAAAATGCAAAGAATGAAAGGAAAAAAACTTAGTGTGACTTCAAAAACATTTGATGCGGGTGTAATAAATTGGTTCCTGTCACACCACCCTACATGTTTCCAAGTTAGGTTTGTTAGGCAACTATGTAGCTACAAATTTGAGTAAACACAATGTTTGAATACAATGCATTGCCCCTCCTAGCATTCCTAGTGTTATGGCCTTTTTTTCAATTGACATTTCAAGTTTGTTGAGACTCCTTCAGCCACCTTTGAATTTTGCACGTAACTACCACCCCATAATGCAAACTTTGAAGCTAATGGTGGAAGGTTCATTATTTAAAGAGTTGTTGCATTCACAATGAACATGAATATATAAGCCACATTATTGTCAATTGTTAGCCAAGATGCCATCAAATGGTGTGTAATGTAAATTATTACTTATAAATAAAAGGTCTTTTTAGAGATGAAACAACGTTTAAAAGAAATCATTAAATTATTTTTTATTATTCTAGGTTATTTTTCCCTAAGTTATTTTAGACTATTCTACCTTAAGTTATTTTGGGCTATTATAAGTTGTTACACTAGAAGAAAATTTGTCTTTTCCAACTTGCCATTTGTTGTTACAAGCGTCGTTTGCAAGTATTCTAGTTGCAAATGCAAATAAAATACTTGCAAATGACACTTGTAATAATAAATGACAAATAGAAAAAAAACAAAATTGTTTTAATGTTATAAATTAGGCTACCTTAAACTACTCTTAATTACTACAAGCTATTCTTGTCTAGGTTATTTTTTGTTATATTATAAATTATTCTAAGTTATTCTAACCTAAGTTCTTGGTTATTTTAAATTATTTTACTAAGGCTATTTTAGCTTATTCTACCCTAAATTATTATTAATTATTTTAGGTTATTCCATTGTAGGTAAGTTTTTGGTCAAAACCTAGTAATTATTTCCAAGGTGATGATAATAACAGGGAAAAGAAGTTCCATAATTCTTAAACACCTAGTTGACTTATTAACTTATTGTCGTACAACTATTCACATAAAAATAACAAAACTTTATACAAAGCAAATAGAAATCATCCATTGAACGATATTCCACCTTCCCACAATTATTACCCCTTGGTAGTATGTGGAAAAGGTAACAACCTGGTGTGAAAACATCATGACACTTAATTAAAGAGTCTACCACCAACAAAAGGAAAAGGGTGATAAAAAAAACGGGGGGGGGGGGGGGGGGAAGGAAGAAGGATCCCCCTAAAGACTACATTAAAAAAATATCCCCCCACATTGGAGGGTAGGGGTTGCCTTGTTCACGGTCCCCTCCCCAAGGGTCAATTCACCTTTGACTACAAATTCCCCTTAAAAGGCATGTTAAAAACTTACATTAATTTAGTTTAGCACATTTTCCTTCCTATAATTATTTTTACTTTTTATGTAAATGAGTAACCAACCTCCACCTTGTATAAGGTTTTGATTGATTTTCCACCTACCAACCTAAATATTAACTAACTAGTGGATGTCATTTCCCAAGGGAGATAGTAATGAAAATTATTATCAATCAAAACATTTTTCAAGGTGTCCCTCTAATTAAACTAACATCTAGGCCAAACTAACATCCACCATAGGTTATTCTTGGCTATTTTAGGTTATTCCCTTTGGGCTATTATAGGTTATTTTACCATAAGTTATTTTAGGTTATTCCACCTTAAATTACTATAAATTATTTTACCCTAGGTTATTTTAGGTTATATTATACATGAATTTTCAACTATTCTAAACTACCTTAGGTTATTTTAAGCTACTCTATTTTAGGTTATACCTTAGGTTATTCTAAATTATAATATGTATATTATTTTACAATAAGTTATTATGCCTTAAGTTGTATGTTAAACTATATCTTATGTTATTTTACCCTAGGGTATAATATTTTAAAATAACATAGTTAAAATAATTCATAACAATTAAAAAATCATATAATAGTTTTAAATAACTTAGATTATAATAGCTTAAAATAATGTAGGGTTTCCAATGAAGCACACGTGCATTGGTTAGTAGTTTTCAAGGTTTTTTATGTAACACAAATTATCAAGAGGTTGAAACACTACTAGGAAATGCGTCCTAGTTCACTTTGGGTTTTCATTAGATTGTAAGTGAATTTGGACATTTTTACCTAGTGAAATTATTTAACCCCCTAGTGAACAGGGACTAGTTGTTACGGACAATGATTTGTTTCACTACTACCTAGTGAAACAAGATTACTCTCAAGTGAAATACAAATTTACCAAACCATTCACTTGTTAATTAATTAAATAATCAACATGGAAATCAATTAAATTTTAATTATTTAATATATAATATTATTGATAATATCATGATTTTAAAAGCCTATTATTCATTGACACGTGTCATTACCTACGTTAGGTTAAAAACTTAGTCTAGGTAGCTAAGTAGCCCATGTAATCAACCTAGGCACCTATTCTAAAAATTCAATAGGAGAATATTCGGTCAACATATCATTGTTGACCATAACAACACCACCCATGAAGTTTGATGCTTTGACCTTTAAAATGGAGGCAAACACCCTTACCATAAAACCACCCCACTTGTTATGATAATATGTTACATTACATTCTATTTATTAAATACTTCATTTTAAACATTACAAAAACATAAACTTTGAAAATTCATATCTTATTGAGATTTTGTTCAAATGAAATGATTCGAGTTTACTTTTTTTAAAAATTCAATAATGTACATAATTACATTTATTTCCTTTTGAAAGTTTAAAATCATTTGAACAAAAAAAAAGTTGAATATCATTATTTAATAACATTTCAATGATCATTTTTTTGAATTTAAAAAAAATAAATGGGTAGTTTTTTTTAATATAATGATATTACCTTTGTTATGGTTATTCACCCTACATATTTTTGGCAATCCTAAGCAATTCTAATATATGACTATTGTTTGTTCATTTATTAATGTTATTGGTGGTTATTAATGGTTATTGGTACCTATTTATTTGTGGTTATTAATGATTTTTAGTGGTTATTTTATTAATAGTTATTGGTGGTTATTCTATTAATGCCCATTAATAGTTATTCTATTAGTGGTTATTTGTGGTTATTCTATTGGTGGTTATTCTATTAATGCCCGTCGGTAGTTATTCTATTAGTGGCTATTTGTGGTTATTCTATTTGTGGTTATTTTATTAATGGCTATTGGTGGCTATTTTATTAATGACTACTGGTGGTTATTCTATTAATGGCTACTAGTGACTATTTTATTAATGGCTATTGGTCGTTATTTTATTAATGGCTACTGGTGGTTATTTTATTAATGGCTATTAGTGATTATTTTATTAATGGCTATTGGTGGCTATTTTATTAATGACTACTGGTGGTTATTCTATTAATGGCTACTAGTGACTATTTTATTAATGGCTATTGGTCGTTATTTTATTAATGGATATTGGTGGTTATTTTATTAATGGCTACTAGTGACTATTTTATTAATGGCTATTGGTGGCTATTTTATTAATGGCTATTGGTGGCCATTCTATTAATGGCTATTAATGGTTATTTTATTAATGGTTATTGGTGGTTATTCTATTAATGGTTATTGGTGCCTATTCTATTTATGGCTATTGGAGCCTATTCTATTAATGGCTATTGGTGCCTATTCTATTAATGACTTTTGGTGGCTATTTTATTAATGGCTTTTGGTGGCTATTCTATTAATGGCTTTTGGTGGTTATTCTATTAATGGTTTTTGGTGGCTATTCTATTAATGGCTTTTGGTGGTTATTCTATTAATGGTTTTTGGTGGCTCTTCTATTAATGGTTTTTGGTGGCTCTTCTATTAATGGCTTTTGGTGGCTCTTCTATTAATGGCTTTTGGTGGCTCTTCTATTAATGGCTTTTGGTGACCATTTTATTAATGGCTTTTGGTGACCATTCTATTAATGGTTTTTGGTGGCTCTTCTATTAATGGCTTTTGGTGGCTATTATATTAAATGGTTTTTGGTGGTTATTCTATTAATGGCTATTGGTGGTTATTTTTATTGATGGCTATTGGTGGTTATTCTATTCATGGATATTGGTGGTTATTTTATTCATGGATATTGGTGGTTATTTTATTCATGGCTATTGGTGGTTATTTTATTAATGGATATTGGTGGTTATTTTATTCATGGATATTGGTGGTTATTTTATTCATGGCTATTGGTGGTTATTTTATTAATGGATATTAGTTATTATTCTATAAATTAGTATTGGTGGCTATTTTATTAATGGTTATTAGTTGTTATTTTATAAATTACTATTGGTGGTTATTCTATTAATGATTATTAGTGGGTACTTTATTAATGATTATTATATTAATGACTATTGGCGGCTATTTTATTGGTCGATATTGGTGTTTATTAATGGTTATTATATCAATGGCTATTGGTGGCTATTCCATTAGTGCATATTAATGTTTATTAATGGTTATTATATTAATGGCTATTGGTGGCTATTCAATTAATGGATATTAATGTTTATTAATGGTTATTATATTAATGGCTATTGGTGGCTATTCCATTAATGGATATTAATTTTTATTAATGGTTATTATATTAATGACTATTGGTGGCTATTTTATGGGTGATTATTAATTGGTATTATATTATTGGATATTGGTGTCTATTTTGTTAATTGCTATTGGTGATTATTCCGTTGTAAACCATTAATGGTTATTGATGGTTATTTTATTAATGGTTATTTTTTAATAAGTTATTGTTGGTTATTATATGGTATATTACAATTATTGGCGATTATTTTATTATAAATTATTGTTTGATATTCTATGTTATAATATAATAGGCTATTGGTAGTTATTATATTGTAGGGTATTTAAAATTATTTTTCATAGGTTATTATTATTTTAGGTCATTATATTTTTTTATAGATTATTTTAAAGTTATTATACTTAGGATAAAATAATTTATAATAACATAAAGTATAACTTGAAATAACATATATTAATTTTAATTAAAATAACCTAAGGTATAGCCTGAAGTTAGTTGAATAATTTCATTTATAATAACTTAAAAGCTTATAATAAATTAGTTAAGATACCTTAAGGTAAAATAACATATAATAATTTATAATAACTTATAATAACATAAAATATAAGTTGGAATAACTAAAGTAGTTAAAAATAATATAGGGTATATCATAAAGTAACATAGATAAAATATTTTTAAAAACATAAAAATAAACCTATTTACTATAATATATTGTAATAGTGAATTATGTTAATTAGTAATGAAACATGATGTTTACATAATGAAATAACTTTCACCAGGGTGAAATCAGTAAAATGCAATGAAGTTATTTCATTTTTAAGGTTTCATAATTATTTAAGCTAGTAAATTGCACCCCACATTGATAATAGTGAAATTGTTAAAAGGAAAAGTGCAAGAGATTTTGTGCAAGGGAAGTAGAGTGGATTTTTAAAAAGATAATATATTTGCTAACTACATGTATAAAATTGGACTTATTGATGCACATGCTACAACACAAACTTTGGGTCTATCCTTGCTCCACAGAAAAGCTTTGCTTGAATAACAGTCTCCACAAAAGACCAGAGAAGACAACACCCTACACACCAAACCCAAGCTTATTATGCTCGTTGATGATCTAGTATCACATAAATGAGATGTTGCATTATATTGGGGTATGAAGAGACATTAGTACATAAACAATAGGTTGCATGATCAAGGTCACATTCACATGCATGATTAAAAAAGGTCCATGCAATATTGTTGCATGCACGGTGGGCTCCATAACATGTGGTTGCATGGTCATGCCTCATTGAATTTGTGTTTCATGTTACGGGTTACATGTACCATGCTCGTGTGGAGATTGTGAGTATGTTGGTGATATAAAGGTTATAAAGGTTATGTCCATGGTAAAGCCCAAGGCAGTGGGCTTTATTGGAATCGGGTCAACATTCAATGGGTAAGGGCTTGTGCAAGGTGAAAGAAACCATTCATGGGCCTGATTTCGGTAAAGCCCCATGGCTGAGGGCTTCATCAAGCAAATATTTGCTCCAATATTGCAGAGGGGAAATGTATGTGCTTACGAAACCAGTGCATTAAAGACCTTTGGCCTGGTTAGCATTTTCAGAATGTATATTTCAGAAAACACATTTCAGCCTTCCATTTCATGCTTTTGTTGCTTGTACAAGGGCAGGTGGAGCCTACCCATTTGGTGCCAAGATATGCCTACAAGACACCCTAATCAGACATTGGTGCTATTAACATTACAATTGAAGAAAAGTTATTACCTAGTCTGGTTACATTAGTTATTCACTGGGTCCAATTGCATATCATGAGGAGTATCAACAAAATTATGGATAATTGGGGGTTCTGAAAGATCTTGAGGTTCTGGGTTATAATTGCATAATGCTATGACCCAATCCCCAAATTTTTGGCAAGAGCATTTGAAGATGAGCATAAGAACTACCACAACCAATGCAATGGCCCCTGTGATAGCACCCCCGATAATTTCACCAATGTGGATTTGCTCTCCAGAGTCTCGATCACTACATGTGCTACAAGAGCACACAATGCTTTCAAAGGTATCTATGGAATCAATTTGATTGCAAATGCCTCCATTAGTTGGTGCTATACTTGATCCACAACGCTCATCGGCAGCAATAGGGTAACTTGCATTCTGTGAACATCATGTGATCATGAACATCAATAACAATAATATGATGTTCACATCCCATCCAAAGACAAGACATGAACATTTTGCTAACTTTCAAAGTGATATATTGTTTTAAGCTCATTATTGAATCCTAATATATTCTCACCCTAGACACCATGAACTATGTAGTGACTTGTAGCAAACAAGTTTGAAACCAAGTTTCCTGTTAGGGTTTGTTACAAATCTTGCATTGTGAAGCCAAAGGATATTCATATGTTGGTTTTTTTTGGAATGAAGCAAAGACCTACTCTTTGTTGTAGGAAATAAGGATTAAAGAGCCAAAGTATAGTCAATTGTACTCACCGCAAGGCTACAATTCAGGTTGTTTAGAGTAACAATAGCAGGTTGAATATTCCCTTGATTTGTTTGATTCTCCAAAGCATCCCTTACCAATTGTGCAATGTTGCCAAGCTCATCAATGTAAACATCTATACCCACAACTCCCAACAATTGCCCGTCCAATCCAAAAGCTGCTTTCAAGGTTACAAGCCACAATATGCCCCACACTTTAGTCCAAATCCAAGGCCCGTCCATGAACAACAATGAATTGAAAATTCTGTTGAATAACAAGTGGAACGCACCCCATATACATCTAGCAGTTGTATAACTCCTGATACATATGACGCCATGTACATACATACTACAGATCATATGACAAAATGCTAGGAAGGAGCTTTTGTAGCAAATTGGTGTAGAAATAGTTCAAATAAGGCCAAGAAGAAACAACAAAGGATGAGATCCGTGGTGCCCAATTTCAACCCTCACCAAACTACTACCCTTCAATGGATGGCACCTTCATGCATGTTGTTTTCACGAGTTTTTTTTCCTAAGGACATGAAAGCAAGTAAAGTAATTCCCAACTTTTGAAGAACTGTTTAGTTACTCAATTTTCCTGATTATTGTTATTTTGCTACATTTAGTCAAGCAAGGTGCAAACTATGCTTCTTCAAATGTTTTGCAGTTTGTGAACAAGAAAGACTACCAAATCAACAAGTTCTTTGAAAAGAGAAAAACAGAGTTGGGTTCTTTGCTCTTACCAGGATATGTGACAGTAGTGATATATCCGCAGACCACATCACGGTTCTGATAAGGGCTGGTCCACAAAGGTTTTCCTTGTACTTGATGAGAAGCCATCTGTGCTGAAGCAAGGTAGGAGAAGTATGATCGAACTGCATATAGAGGATTGGTTATATCTTGCTCGATCACTTCAAAAGTCCCTCCTATCCCGCATAAACTACTAAGAAGGGAATTATTGGAAAGGAAAATGTCCCCATCATTTGGTGGGGGGAGTTTGTAAATGAACACTTTAACACTGGGCGCTAGTTGGGTTTCGGGGAGTGTTACAGTGCTATTCAATGCAAATTCTCCATCTGTGAATATTATGATAACCTGTAGCCAACCATTACAAAATCGCATTATCAATAAAAGCATTTGAGTATCTATTATGACTTCAAATGCTTTGATTAACAAAAATAAAATAAAATCGACATTTGGGACCATGATATAGGGCCTACGAGCCATTTCTAGTTGCTCTTAGATTGAACAAGGGGTTGCATCACACTGGGGCCTTGTCATTTACATTAAAAAAATATCTTAAGGCAAAAGAAGAATTATGGAAACTCAAATATTTTCACCATGCAAAAATTATAATTTTCAAAAAAATCATCTAAAAGAAACCAAAATCCTTCAATATATTATAACTCTATAACTAATCTCAAGTTTCAATATGAGCCAGAATATCATCTTTCAAGAATCCTCATATTAAAATAGACCTATTATTACCTAGGGGCCAAAATCCCTTAAGTATTGTACTCTATAATGAATCTAAACACAATATCCTTGTCTTAGTAGGCAAGGCCAACAAACAATATCTAAGAACCAAGAGCTGTCTCACAATTTGGTCACAACATGACAACAAAATGTGGTTTTCACCACACAAATAGCCACGGGTCCCGACAAGTGAGAGGTAAACTTTGTGATTTCATCCATTACAATGTACAATTTATGTAGTGTTTATTGTGGCGCATAGTACATGAAAATGACAATTTGACGTTAGGTAATGTCACTTTTGTGGCATGTTAGGGTAATGCCCACAAAGGTTTCATTCATTAGGTGATATCAAATTGTAATTTTAATGTAATACAAACACCACGTATTGTACATTGTAATGGATGAAACCACAAAGTTTAGCCGTCATGAGTTGTGGCTTTTTATGTGAGAAAAACCACATTTTCCTATAACAACATTGTTAATAGAGCATCTTAACTAGTAGTAGTACAATGGCCTGTACATACAAGTACGTTATATCAAGAACAGCCTTAAAATAGGGTAAAATTGAGTTTGGACCTCTAAATATGTACATGATAAGAGTAACTATATAAGGTCCAAGAAAAGAAAATGACTACTTTTGATTGGCCAACCATAATGATTGACACAGATGGTGACACTTTATACGGTCCAATTTTTCATGTTCATGGGTGGCCATGGGGGAAATAATTAACACCCTTGTGTCAGCTGTGGTAAGTGGTAACTACTTAGTACAGGCCCAATAGAGGGTATGGGTAGAGATGCCCTAAGGACTTGATTCAACATCCCAATGTAAAAGTCCAAACTTTCGATAAATTCTTCCACAAATATATGCAACATCTCATGTGATTGAAGCTGATGCTTACCTTCAAGGCATCACTAATGCCTATAAAGTTTGAGAGAGCAGATTCAATTGCAGCTGTCAAGTTTGAGTTGCCTGCTTCGGATGCACCTTGAATGTTGTCTAGTGCAACCACCAATGCATTCAACTCAGTGCCATTGCCTTCAACCTACAAAACACAATGCCATATAATTGATGTACAGCTCTAAAGCTTGTGATCATAAAATCCTTTGTCATGCTAAGTTTCTTCAAGCCATATGCTACAATTGGCTACAACTGAGGTGCGATTCAGGGTGATAAGGAACTGGACAAGTCATCTTGAGTGCAGGAACTTCTGGCTCCCATATTACCAGGAACTGCAAAATGAGACTCATAGAAACTGCACGTAGTTATAAGTCATAAGTTGTCAATTTGGACCATTCAAAGGAATTCCAAAGCCACACTGTTCAAATTGTTGGACATGCTAACTTTGGACTTGTCCCTAGAGACAGGTGAAGAGACTCCCAGCCAAGCTAATGGGTTATTAAAAGAACCACATCTAGGTAAAGTCAAGCATTTAGAAAGATCTCAAGGAACGCATAAATGGAAAATATTCAACTTACAGAAGTATTAGACAGTGGGACAGCTCCAACACTGTTGAATTGAATGATGTTTACATGGTCCTGGGGAGAGATGGTTTGGAGTAGAGACTGTGTTATGTTCTTTGCTGCACCAAGATAAGTGATTGATGATGGGAATCCAAATGAGTCAGGTAGTGGGATTTGCATCGAAAGCCCATTATCGATGAGCACAACCAAAACCTTTGTCACAGATATGGCTGCTATATACCTATGATCAAGCAACCATGTAACAATTAATACTTAAGAAGAAGATTTGGTCACATATTAAAACCAATCCTAATCACCCACCCGGATGGTTGTAGGGTCAGTACACAAAACAATAGATTTCCAGAATTTTAGTGGAAACATTAGAATTCTGGTGTAAAATTCAAGAGAAGTTTTTGAGATGAACTAGGATTGTTAGGATTCAAAAATTGTGTCAGCAATGGGTAAAGGAAGGAACCAAGTACTATCATCTCAATCAAACAAGGTACAAGTTCCCAATGTTCTTGAGAATTATCACTAATCCTAACAAAGTTCAGTTCCAGTTTCAATGCAAATGGTTCACAATCTCCTTGCAGATCATGAACTTAGATCAAGCCTAGTCCTCTGGGATGTCACTCGTTGCATCTATTGGGTATCCCTACATTTGCAGGGTATTATTGTCACCTAATTATAAGTGGGATCAAAGTCAATATCTACTTTTATTTATTGGTGAATATAGTACATTTTGGTAATTGATAAGTATATGAACTTAGATATATATATGGAAAAAACCAACCTTTAACTTTGTTTTTCAAATGCTTTATTCTTTTCTTCAATGAATACTTTAAAGATTTTTCATGGACCTGACTTATTTGCTAAACTTTTATAAAATTTACCTCCAACATAATAAATCAATACCTTACTTTTTGAACTGTTTTCATTTTCATGGAAATGTAAGAGGCCGTCCTGTGCATGTTTCTACCTTACACTATCTCAATAAAGTCAGGCTTTGGATATTCGCACTCAAGACTTATGGTGATATGTTTGTGTTCAATACTCAGAAATTATTTGAAGTTGATTACATATTTTCTTAAGTGCAGTGGAGGGTTATGCTCAAATCTCTCATGCTCCTAGGCCATATTTTCAATTCACTCAACAGACTTTTGAAGATTAAAAAAATGTCACATTCTAGTGAATAGATCTGTGATCTTGATGATCACAGACATACGGGTTTAGGGTTTAGGGATGCACCAAGGTCGGATGCGTGGGTCAAAACTTAAACACTCAGAGCTGTTTTCAACCTGCACAACAGTTAGTATCCAGACTCTGATCAGTTTCCTGGAGTTTTCAGCTTGCACAATTACATAGATGCTTTCATCTGGTACAACAGCTGCCACCCAGACTCTAATTAGCTTCCTGGAGTATTCTGCTAAATGCTCCAGGAACTTCTACTTCACAAGTCTAAATCCAAGATTTGGATCAAGATATATCCAAGTATAAGATTACCACAATCTAGCGAAAGCATTCTGGGAAGAGGCCATGCCTTCTTGCCCTACATAGTAGTTTCCATAGTAAAAAACTTGCTCTGTGGGCTTGAGCAGACATGCACCTATATTTTCAATCAAGTTTGCAGCATTACATATTCTACAGTAACACATCCAGTGAGTTTGTTATACCTGATTAGTTAATGCATTCTTAAGGAGAACAAGTTGCGTCAAGAACATATGTGTGTGGTTTAAGCTGAACATGGTAAGAAAATATATGAAGGTTGTGTCCTCTCACCCTTCCAGGGAATGAACGAATGGTACCATCAACGGCACCATAATACACAACAGTGTAATTATTGGGGACAGAGATGCTTTGAAATGTTGAGTCCAGCAACCTCTGACTGCAAATGCTGTTGCCCATCTCTGCTGGCACATTTGCCAAGGACGTTCCTGGAG